>Ga0209382_10000424_pt1 | contig 69817 bp, 65 predicted proteins | sample SoiMetdeltSBSDD5_FD_187599 | JGI IMG/M metagenome (GOLD analysis project Ga0209382, IMG submission 187599) | Bulk soil microbial communities from a Populus tree surrounding site in Tennessee, USA - Soil MetaG P. deltoides SBSDD5 (SPAdes) (version 2) | ecosystem: Environmental > Terrestrial >...
ACGCTCCGCCACGCGGCCGACGAGCGCGGCGCGCGCTGCCGCCGGCGGCGCCTGCGGCGGCATCGACAGCGTCACGCGCGCAAGCGTCTCCTGCGCGTCGCGGACGCTCGCCTGGCACGCCGAGCACGTCGGCAGGTGCGCCTCGAAGATGGCGAGGTCATCGCCATCGAGGGCGCCGAGGGCGTACACGGGCGCGAGAGTCTCGAAGGGCTCGTGGGTCATGCGTGCGTCACCTCGCGCAGCCGCGCGAGCGCCATGCGGATGCGCGTCTTCACAGTGCCGAGCGGCTGCTCGAGACGCTCGGCGATCTCGCTCTGCGTGAGCCCGGCATAGTACGCGAGCTCGATGACCTCGCGCTGCGGCTGCGGCAAGACCGTCAGCGCCGAGGCGACGAGCTGGCGCTGCTCGGCGCGGGCGGCCGCATCGCTACCCGGACCCGCGGGCGCGGCCGCCGTGCCCTCGTCGATCGGCGCGACGAACGTCTCCCCGCGCCGGCGCACCGCGCGCACGCGGTCGATCGCGCGGGCCCGCGCCCGCATGACGATCCACGCCTCGGGCGTGCCTCGCGCGGGGTCGTAGGTGGAAGCGCCGCGCCACACCTCCCAGAACGTATCTTGAAGCACGTCCGCCGCATCGGCCGGGTCGCGGACGATGCGCAGCACGAGCGGAAACACGAGCGGCGCGTACCGATCGTAGAAGCGCGCGAACGCGTCGCCATCACCTGCGGCCATGGCCCGGATGAGATCCGCCCCCGGCGTCGGCATGCCCGTCCTCACTACCAGAGGCGTTCCGGATTGACAAGGCAATGCTCTCCTCTCCCTCTCTACGGACGGGGCGGGGCCGGCGGTTTACCGCGGAATGTTATTCTCTCGGCCGTGAAATGGGCGTACGACGGCGGCGCTGCGTTCGACGAGGCTTTCGATCACGAAGGCACGGCGCGTGCCCACTATCGAGGCATCGTCGGCGTGCTGGAGTCCTTCACCCAGGGTGAGGTTAGCCGCCGCGAGCGCCTGCAGAAGCTCGCGCTGGTGGATCAGGGCATCACCTTCACGGTATACGGGGAAAAGGAAGGGCTCGAGCGCATTTTTCCCTTCGACTTCGTGCCGCGCGTCGTCACCGCGCGCGAGTGGGAGCGGCTCGAGGCCGGTCTCGTGCAGCGGGTCACCGCGCTCAACCTCTTCATCGCCGACGTCTACGGCGAGCAGAAGTGCCTCAAGGATCAGATTCTGCCGCCCGCCCTGCTCCTGTCGCGCAAGGAGTACAAGCGCGAGCTGATCGGCGTGCGGCCGCCCCGCGGCGTCTACACGCACGTCGTGGGCACCGACATCATTCGCGACGGCCGAGGCGAGTTCCTGGTGCTCGAGGACAACTGTCGCTGCCCCAGCGGCGTCTCCTACGTGCTCGAGAACCGCAACCTCATGACGCGCGTGTTCCCCGAGCTCTTCGGCGCGTATCCGGTGCGGCCCATCAAGGACTATCCGAACCTCCTGCTCGACGCGCTGCTGCACTCGGCCGGGCGGGGCGCCGAAGACCCCGTCGCCGTCGTGCTGTCGCCCGGCATCCACAACTCCGCGTTCTTCGAGCACTCGTTCCTGGCGCGCGAGATGGGCACCACGCTGGTCGAGGGGCGCGACCTCGTCGTCGAGGACAACTCCGTGTTCATGCGCACGACGCGCGGGCGCCAGCGCGTCGACGTCGTCTACCGGCGGATCGACGAGGACTTCCTCGATCCGCTGGTGTTCCGGCGTGACAGCCTGCTCGGCATTCCGGGCCTGCTCAACGCGTATCGGCAGGGCAACGTGGCGATCGCGAACGCGCCCGGCGCGGGCGTCGCCGACGACAAGTCGGTGTATGCCTTCATGCCGCAGCTCATCAAGTATTACCTCGGCGAGGAGCCGCGGCTCGGGCAGGTGCCGACATACCTCGGCCTCCGCCGCGACGACTTCACGTTCATGTGCGACCACGCCGCCGAGCTGGTGATCAAAACGACGGGGGATTCGGGCGGCTACAACATGCTCATGGGCCCGTTCTCGACGCGCGCCGAGATCGACGCGTACGTTGGCCGCATGCGCCAGGAGCCGGGAAACTACATCGGGCAGCCGCTCGTCGACCTGTCGACGCACCCGACCTACGTCGACGGAGGCTTCGAGCCGCGACGGATCGACCTGCGGCCGTTCATCCTGTACGGCGACCGCGTCAGCGTGCTGCCCGGCGGCCTCACGCGTGTGGCCTTGCGCAAGGGCTCCTACGTCGTGAACTCCTCGCAGGGCGGAGGCAGCAAGGACACCTGGGTGCTCGCCCCGCGTCGAGGCGGCGGCTGATGCTCTCGCGCGTCGCCGACGCCGTGTACTGGATGGGCCGCTATCTCGAGCGCGCAGAGAACATCACGCGGCTCCTGCTGGTGACCGACGACTTCGCCACCGAGACTCACGGGTTCGCCGAGGATCTCTCCGAGGCCGCATGGAAGGACCTGCTCGCCATCCTGCCCTTGGCCGAGCTCACGAGCACCGTGTCGGCGTTCGCTCCGCTGTCGCTGCCCTATCTGACGGCGTTCTTCGTGGACGGCAAGAACCCGTACTCGGTCCACTACTCGCTGCGCAAGGCGCGTGAGAACGCGCGGGCGGTGCGGGAGGCGCTCACCGTCGAGGCGTTCATGTCGATCAACGAGACGTTTCACGCGGTGGAGGCCTATGGCGAGCGGCGCCCCGATGTCACCGGCCTGCGCGACGCGCTGGCATCGACCCATAAGGGGCTGTTCGGCATCGTGGGCGCGATCGACAGCACGTTCGCGCGTGACGAGGCCTGGCACTTCCTCAAGCTCGGCGAGGCGCTCGAGCGGATCTACCGTACCGCGCTCATCCTGCGCGCCAAGCTTCCCGGCCTCACCGCGGCCCGCCCCGACCAGCCGCTCTATTACACGCAGTGGCGAACGCTGCTGCGCAGCGTCTCGTCGCTCGAGAACTATCGTCGCGCGCGCGGCGCGGCGATGGAAGGCGACCTCGTCGTCGCGTTCCTCCTGTCCGACGCCCACTCGCCGCGCTCCCTGCGCGCCTCGAGCGCCGCCGTGAAGGAATGCCTGGAGCGCATCACGGCCGGCGGCGAGCTCTCGACCGCGGCACGGCTGGCCGGCAAGCTGCACGCCGATTTGTCGTACGACGACGCGCGCTCGGCGCGCCGCGCGTCGTCGGCGTTTCTCGACCGCGTGGTGGACGCGGTGACGCAGACGCACGAGGCGATCAGCGCGCAGTACTTCGTGTCCTGACCATGCGGCTGGAGATCGAGCACGCCTTCGCCTTCGCGTACGACGGCTACATCAGCGAGTCGTTTCTCGAGCTGCGCGTGCAGCCCAAGACCACCCCGGCGCAGACCGTGCTCGGCTTCGGTCTCGCGGTGGGTCCGCGCACGCGCGTCTACCGCTACGTGGACTGGAACGACAACGTCACGCATCACTTCACGATCACCAAGTTCCACGAGCGCATCGAGGTGAAAGCGTCTTCGCTGGTGGAGACCCGCGCGGCGGCGGTGGCGCTCGGCGATCTCGGCCCGCCCGCCGCGTCCCACGACTTCCCCTACGCGCTGCTGGACTTTCTCGCCTGCGACGGCCCGGTGCGGCTCACGCCGGCGCTGCGCGCGTCTCATGACGCGCTGGCGCTGCCGAAGAACGCGCCGCTGGGCGAGCAGGTGCTCACGATGGGTCGGGCGCTGCGTGGGCGCTTCGAGTACCGGAAGGACGTCACGCGATACGACTCGACGACGGAAGACTTTCTGAAGCTCGGCAAGGGCGTGTGCCAGGACTTCGCGCACCTGATGCTCGGCTGGCTGCGTCTGAGCGCGATTCCGTGCCGCTACGTGAGCGGCTATCTGCACGTCGACCGCAAGAAGCGCGAGTCCTCGCAGAGCCACGCGTGGGTCGAGTTCCATGCGCCGTCGGCCGGCTGGGTAGCGTTCGATCCGACGCACGGTCGCGCCGTCGACGAGCGCTATGTCGTGGTGGGCCACGGGCGCCATTACGACGACGTGCCGCCGAACAAGGGGATCTATCGCGGCGCCGCGCGCGAGACGTTGACGGCCGAGGTCTACACGCGGGCGGTCGCGGACACGGCGCTCCCCCGCGCCCGCGACGACGTGCGCACGATCGACCTGCGCACGTTCGCGACGGCGCCCACGCGACAGCCCGCTGCGGCGAGTCCCTCGGCGGCGGAGGAGCAGGCCCAGCAGCAACAGCAGCAGTGACGGCGCCCGCGACCGCGCGGGAATGGATCGAGCGGCTCGCGCTTCTGCCTCATCCCGAGGGCGGGTGGTATCGCGAGACGTATCGCTCGACCGAGCGCATCGAGGCGGCGGCGCTCCCGGCGCGGTTCGGCGGCGCGCGCGTGTTCAGCACCGCCATCTACTATCTGCTGGTTGCCGGGGAGCGCTCGGCGCTGCATCGGATCAAATCCGATGAGGTGTGGCATCACTACGCCGGCGACGCGGTGACGCTATGGGTGCTGGACGCTCCGGGGACCGCGCGTCAGCTGCGACTCGGTGGCGACGGCGAGCCGCAGCTCACGATTCCCGCAGGCGCCTGGTACGGCGCCCGCGTCGCCGGCGGCGGCGCCGGCTACGCGCTGATGGGCGGCACGGTGGCGCCGGGCTTCGAGTTCGACGATTTCGAGCTCGCCGATCGCACGACGCTGCTCCCCGGCTGGCCCGCGCACCGGGCGATCATCGAGGATCTGACGTGATGACCGCCTCGCACAATCTCTTCGACGACATTCCGCGCGCGCTGGCGGCCGAGCGCGTCGACGTTCTCCTCGACACGCCGGCGGTCCGGATCGAGCGCATCGTGTCCGTGGGCCATGCGACGCCGCCCGGCGAGTGGTACGACCAGGCGCGCGACGAGTGGGTGCTGATCCTGCGGGGCCGGGCGCGCGTGCGCATCGAGGGCGAGGCGGAGGACCGCGCGCTCGGCGTCGGCGATCACCTGCTGCTGCGCGCGCACGTTCGGCATCGCGTGGAGTGGACGGATCCCTCAGGGCCGACGGTGTGGCTGGCGGTGTTTTTCGACAGCGTATAGCGACAACTCTCGAGACGTTCCCGCGGGAGCTTCTCGCGGTCGTTCACGCCTAGCGCCGCACCACGCGCCGCGCCTTGAGCTCGAACCTCGGCAGGCTTTGCGGGGCCGCCAGCGTCACCGGCAGTCGCAGGCCGAGGCCGGCGCGCAGCGCCTCCTGCAGCGCCGCGCACACGGCGGCGCCGTCGGTCGCACCCACTTCCACCAGGATGCGCGCCTCGTCGAGCTCGCCCGCGCGGAAGACCTCGATCTGAAACTCCTCCACCGCCGCGAAGCGACGCACGATGCCCTCGACGGCCGAGGGAAACACGTTCACGCCGCGAAGGATGAGCATGTCGTCGAGGCGACCGAGGATGCCGCCCTCGAGCCGCCGGAATGTGCGGCCGCACGCGCATGGCGCGTCGGCGACGCGCACGCGATCGCCGGTGCGATAACGGATGACGGGAGAGCCCAGCCGTCCGAGATTCGTCAGCACCAGCTCGCCCTCACGCGCCGGCGCTCCGGTGGCGGGATCGAGCACTTCGCAGATGAACTCCGACTCGTTCACGTGCAGGCCCGTCTGGGCCGCGCACTCGTACCCGTAGGCGCCCATCTCGGTCATGCCCGCGTGGTCGAAGGCCCGCGCGCTCCAGCTCTCCTCGATGCGCGCCCGTACTGCTGGAATGCCGGCGCCCGGCTCGCCCGCGTGCACCGTCACGCGCACGGGCAGCGCGGCGACGTCGACGCCGCGCTCGCGTGCCGTTTGCGCCAGGTGCAGCGCGTAGGACGGCGTGCACACGAGCGCGGTGGCGCCCAGCGCCTGCATCGCCGCCAGACGCGCCATCGAGTCGGCGCCGCCGCCAGGAATGGCGAGCGCCCCCAGCGCCCGGGCGCCCTCGAAGCCGGCCCAGAAGCCGATGAAGAGCCCGAACGAGAACGGGAAGTAGACGCGATCGCCGGGGCCCAGGTCGGCGCCGGCGAGCACGAAGCACCAGCAATGCGCCCACCACTCCCACGAGGCCTGCGTGTCGAGCCACCGCACCGGGACGCCGGTCGTTCCCGAGGTCTGGTGCACGCGCACGTAGCGCTCGAGCGGATAGGTCAGGTTGGTGCCGAACGGCGGATGCGCCGCCTGGTCCTCGACGAGATCGCGCTTGGTCGAGCACGGCAGGCGTTGAAAATCGTCCCAGCTCGCAATGTCGGCGGGAGCGCGGACACCGGCGCGCGCCCACGCCGCGCGCCAGAAGCCGTTGCCGGGCGTCTCGTAGATCGCGTCGATCAGCGCGCGCAGCCGCCGCCACTGATGCTCGCGAAGGCGCGCGGGGTTCAGCGTCTCGAGGGTGGCGTCGAACACGCGATCAGGTGCGCAGCTTGAAGCGCTGGATCTTCCCGGTCGCGGTCTTCGGCAGCTCGGTGACGAACTCGATCCAGCGCGGATATTTGTAGGGCGCGATCTTGTCCTTCACGAAGCCCTTCAGCTCATCGGCGAGCCCGCTGCCGCTGCCGGCCGGATCCTTGAGCACGACGTACGCCTTGGGCTTCACGAGCCGGTCGGTGTCCTCGTGGCCGACCACGGCGGCCTCGAGCACGGCCGGGTGCTTGATCAGCGTCGCTTCGACCTCCACCGGCGAGACCCAGATGCCGCCGACCTTCAGCATGTCGTCGGCGCGGCCGGCGAACCAGAAGTAACCGTCGGCGTCCTGCCAGTACTTGTCGCCGGTCTGGATCCAAGAGCCGTGCAGCGTCTCCTTCGTCTTCTCGTGCTTGTTCCAGTAGTAGGCCATGATCGAGTCGCCCTTGACGCGCAGGTTGCCGATCTCGCCCTGCTTGATCGGCCGTCCGTCGTCGTCGACGACGATCGCCTCGTAGCCAGGCACGGGGAGGCCCGTCGAGCCGGGGCGTGATGCGCTGGGACGATTGGACAGAAAGATGTGGAGAATCTCGGTCGTGCCGATGCCGTCGATGATCTCGACGCCGAACCGCTCGCGCCAGCGGTTGTAGAGCTCTTCGGGCAGCGCCTCGCCCGCCGACACACACAGCCGCAGCGACGAGACGTCCCAGCGCTTCTCCGCCTCCTTGATCGCGAGCATCGCCGCGTAGAGGGTCGGGATGCCGAAGAACAGCGTCGGACGATGGCGCGCGATGACTTCGAAGACGGCATCGGGCGTCGGCCGGTGCGGATAGAGCACGCTCTGCGCCCCGGCGCCCATCGGAAAATAGCCCGCGTTGCCGAGGCCGTAGGCGAAGAACAGCTTGGCCGCCGAGAACACCTTGTCGTCGGGCCGCATCTTCAGCACCTGCGCGGCGTAGGTCTCGTAGCAGACCACCATGTCGTGATGCAGGTGCACCGCGCCCTTCGGAAAACCGGTCGAGCCGGAGGAATAGAGCCAGAACGCGGCGTCATCCTTCGACGTCTCGGCGGCGGCGAGCGACGCGGACGCATTCGCGATGCGCTCCTCGTACGACAGGTACGCACCCGGCTTGCCGCCGGCCACGAGCACGTGGCGCAGGTGCGGCGCCTGCGACAGCACGGGACCGGCTTCGGCCATGAGGGGCGCGGAGATCACCGCGGCCTTCGCGCGGCTGTCGCGCAGGAAGTAGAGATAGTCCGCCCCGCGCATGAGCGTGTTCACCGGGATCGGGATCGCGCCGATCTTGATCGCGCCCCAGAAGGCGCCGAGGAATTCCGGCGCGTCCTGAGAGAGGACGAGCACGCGGTCTTCCATCTGGATTCCGAGCTCGCGGAGCGCGTTGCCGGTGCGATTGACCAGCTCGTGGACGTCCGCATACGTGAGGGTTCGGTCTTCGTAATGAAACGCGGGGGCCGCCCCTCGCCCTTCGGCGACGTTGCGATCGACGAACCAGGTCGCGACGTTGAAGTGCGCGGGCAGCGTCTCCCAGGTGCTCATGCGCGCGACTCCTTCCGTTCTCGTCCTCTCGGTGGCACTGGCCTTGCTGCCAGCTCCCCGAGGAGGTGCGGTTATGAAAGCCTTGTTTGCCGCTCTGCTGGGTGTGGCGCTGCTCGTCGCGCCCGTCTCCGACGTGATCGCCCAGTCGTCGTCATCGAGCTCGACATCCGCTCCCGCGTCCCAGGGGCAGCCCGGCAGCACGCCCGCCCCGGCCGGCGGCGGCAGCGCGGCCGGTACGCTCAGCACGCCCGGAGGCAGCGTCTCGGGCAGCGTGAGCTCGGATCGCTCCAGCTCGAGTACCAGCACCACCACCAAGAGCGACACCGGCCGTGACGACAGCGGCTCCGCGCTGCCGCGCTCGGTCGTGTCCGAGCGTACGACGATCTTCGGGCTGTCGCCCACGGCGGCCGTGCTCATCGCCGCCGCGCTGCTGCTCGTCGTCATCCTCGCCATCGTAGCGATGACCCGCGGCGGCGACAGCTACATCGATCAGCGTCGGATGTAACGCGGACACTCTCTCGCGTCGCACCACTGGCGAGCGCCCCGGTCTCTCCGGGGCGCTCGTGGTTTTATTTTTGATTGGGGGACCCCTACGGCTTCCCCCAAACCCCCTCATTCACCCGTGGGCAGTCACCGTTCTATTTCACGTACTCGAAATCCACCGGCTGGCCGTTGATCCCGCGCGCCGGCGGCGCGATCCAGCTTGCGAACTTCCCCGGCTCCGTTACCGGCTTCATGAGGCTCTGCACGTAGGCTTCGTCGGCCTGCGTCGGCAGCCACTCGTGCTTGTGTGCGTCCCACTCCGCCTGGCTCAGCAGCCTCCCGTCCGGGGACACCCGCACGTCCGCGAAGGTGCCGATGGCGCGATGGAAGCCGCGATGCGGCAGCCGCAGCTCGACGTCGATGCCGTGGTCGCGGATGATCTTGTTCCAGCGATCGACGCCGCGCTGGCAATCGACGATGTAGTCGTCGCGCAGCCGCTCGTTGAGCGCCTGCAGCGCGGGCTGCTCGGCCTCGATGATGCGATCGCCCTCCACAGTCGCGATGCGGTACGTGGAGCTCTTGAGCAGATGATCGTCGGTCTTCTTGGTCTCCTCGAACCGGCCCTTGAGCCCCAGCGTGTAGAAGTTCGCGGCGTTGGTCGAGATCTCCGAGCCGAACAGGTCGAGCGACACCGAATAGTGGAAGTTCAGATAGCGCTGCAGCAGCGCCAGGTCGAGCGCGCCGTACTTGCGCACGTCGTCGGTCCGGTGCTGGCGCATCAGCTCGCAGGTGCGCTGCACCACGCGCGCGACGCCGGTCTCGCCGATGAACAGGTGGTGGGCTTCCTCCGTCAGCATGAACCGGCACGTGCGTGACAGCGGATCGAAGCCGCTTTCCGCGAGGCTCGCGAGCTGGTACTTGCCGTCGCGGTCGGTGAAGAAGGTGAACATGAGATACGAGAGCCAGTCGGGCGTGCGCTCGTTGAAGGCGCCGAGGATCCGCGGCCGATCGCGGTCGCCCGAGCGGCGCTGCAACAACGCCTCCGCCTCCTCGCGTCCGTCGCGACCGAAATGCGCCTGGAGCAGGTACACCATCGCCCACAGATGGCGGCCTTCCTCGACGTTGACCTGGAAGATGTTGCGCAGGTCGTAGAGCGAGGGACAGGTGCCGCCGAGGTGACGCTGCTGCTCGACAGACGCGGGCTCGGTGTCGCCCTGGGTCACGATGAGGCGTCGCAGTGTTCCGCGATACTCGCCGGGCACGTCCTGCCACGCCGGATCGCCCTTGTGATCGCCGAAGGCGATCGTGCGCCCGGGCTCGGGCTCCGCCAGGAAAATGCCCCAGCGGTATTCGGGCATCCGGACGTAGCCGAACTGCGCCCAACCCTTGGCGTCGACGCTGATCGCGGTGCGCAGATAGACGTCGCGCGCCTGGAAGCCGTCGGGGCCCATGTCCTTCCACCACTCGAGGAACTTCGGCTGCCAATCCTCGAGCGCGCGCTGCAGCCGACGGTTTCCCGCGAGCTCGACGTTGTTCGGGATCCGCTCGAGATAGTCGATGCCAGCCATCACACTCTCCTGCGATCGAAATCGCTGCGCTCACCGGTGCCGTACACCTGCAACGCGCCTTTCGGGCCCACGGCGTTCGGGCGCTGGAAGATCCAGTTCTGCCACGCCGAGAGGCGGCCGAAGATCTTGGTCTCGAGCGTTTCAGGACCGCCGAAGCGCAGCGACGCCTCCATGCCCGTCAGCGCGTCGGGGGAGAACGCGGCGCGCGCCTCGAGCGCTTGCCGTACCTCGTCCTCCCAGTCGATGTCGTCCGGCGTGAACGTCACGAGCCCCGCCTCGGCCGCCACCCCGGCGTCGAGATCCTGGCCCACGCGTCCCTTGAGGTCGTCGACACGGCCCGGCTCCGCGAGGAAGCGACTGGCCAGCCGCGACAGCCCGTTGATCATCGGATAGGCGCCGAAGTTGGCCGCGGTCAGCCTCACCGTCGGCGCCGGCTTGTCGTCGGCCGTGCCGTCGAGCATGTACGAGCGGTCCGCCGCCAGCGCCAGCTCCAGCAGCGTGCCGGCGAAGCACGAGCCCGGCTCGATCAGCGCGAACACCGAGCGCGACGAGACGTCGATGCGCTTGAGCACGCGCTTGAGATAGAGGCGCACCTCGCGCAGGAACCAGTCGCCTTGATGACCGAGCAGCAGACGATCGTAGGCCTCGACCGCGTCGGCGGCGCCGCTGGTGCGGAGCACCCAGACGCCGATGGCCTCCTCGTTCGTCCGCAGATGCAGCACCAGATCGTCCAGCTCGCGCGCGAGCGCCAGCGGCCACAGCGCCGCGCCCTGCGCGACGGCGGCGGCCGCGTCGGCGGGCGCAGGCGTCGTCGGAGCGGCGACGGTGATCTCCGCCACGCCGCGCCGCCGGTCGATCGCGCACGTCACGTGCGTGTACGCGACACGATCGTCGTCGATCGTCCGCGCGAGCGGTGTGAGCGCGACGCCGCGCGCGTCGCGCGGCCGGTCGGTTCGCGCCGCGCGCTCGGCGGCGCGCTGCCGCGCACCGTCCATCAGCCGCGAGCGCGGCACGACCTCGTCGACGAGCCCCCAGTCCACGGCGCGGCGGCCCTTCACGCCCTCCTCCGTCGTACAGAAGAAATCGGCGCGATCGCGGCGAACCTTTCGCTTGTCCACCAGTCGCGTCAGCCCACCGGTGCCGGGCAGCACGGCGAGCAGCGGCACCTCGGGCAGCGACACCGCGGTGTTGGCGTCGTCGGCCATCACGATCCATTCCGTGGCGAGCGCCAGCTCGTATCCGCCACCCGCACACGGGCCGTTGACCGCGGTGAGCCAGACCTGCTTCGACTCGCTCGAGGCTTCCTCGATTGCGTTGCGAGTCTCGTTGGTGAACTTGCAGAAGTTCACCTTCCAGGCGTGCGAGGACTGGCCCAGCATGCGGATGTTGGCGCCCGCGCAAAACACGCGGTCTTTGCCCGACGTGAGGACCACCGCGCCCACCTCTGGATGCTCGAAGCGCAGGCGCTGAAGCGCGTCGTAGAGCTCGATGTCGACGCCGAGATCGTACGAGTTCAGCTTCAGCTCGTAACCGGGACGCAGCCCGCCGTCCTCGCTCACGTCCATCGTCAGCGTCGCGACGGGACCATCGGCGCTGAGCTTCCAGTGCTTGTAGCGCGCGGGCTCGGTGCGAAAGTCCACCGGCGTGTGAGTCGTCGTCGTCTCAGCCATGGCTATCCCAGGATGACCCAGAGAACCCGGGCCTTCTTCGTTCCGAGGTTTTCCCAGCCGTGCGGCGCTCCGCCGTCCAGCAGCGCGCTGTCGCCGCTCTCGAGCGTCTGCCGCTCGCCGTTGTAGTGCAGCGCGACCGTGCCGTCGAGCACGTAGAAGAGCTTCATCTGGCCGGGCTTGATGACCACGCTTTGCGTCGTCACGCCCTTGGAGCGCGCGTCGAGCGTGGAAACGACCGCGCGAATCTTGCCCTCGAAGAGGCCGGCGCCGAGCACGCTCCAGCGCTCCGAGGTGCCGTCGAAGGACACCACGGGGTAGTCCTTCTTGCGGCTCACCTGGATGCGACCGCCGGGGTGTCCGTCGAACAGCGTCGCGATCGGCACGCCGAGCGCCGTGGCGATGCGGCCGAGCGTGTGTAGCGAGGGCGTCAGGCGGCCCGACTCGATCTGCGACACCATGCTCGGCGTGAGGTCGGCCTTCTCCGCGAGCTGGCGCTGCTGCAGGTCGCGCTCGAGCCGCAGCGCCTTGATCCGCGAGCCGAGCGAGCTCATACGATGCCCCCGCTTTCAAATGACGTTGGCCCTGCCTCGAGGCCGGCCAGCCGCGCCAGCGCGCGCGCCACGTACACGCGCACGAGCCGCTTGCGATAGGGATGCGTGAAGTCGGTGTTGTCGAGCGGCTTCGCGGGGCCCGCTGCGGCATCCGCAGCGCGGGTGATCGTCTCCGGCGTCAGCCGTTCGCCGACGAGCGCGGCCGCCGCCGCGGGCGCCTCGCGCGGCGTGGAGGCCACGGCGCCCAGGACGATGCGCGCCGCGCGGACCACGTCGTGCTCGCGTCGCACGGCCACGGCCACGCCGAGCACCGGGAAGTCGAACGAGCCGCGGCGCCGGAGCTTGAGATAGACGGAGTCCCAGCCGCCGGCCGGCGGAAGCACGAGCGCCGTCAGGATCTCGTCGGGCCGCTTGGCGAGATACTCGATGCCGTCGTCACGATAGAGCGCCGACACCGGCACGGTGCGCGCACCCGCGGGGCCGACCAGCCGCGCGCTGGCGCCGAGCGCCCACAACACGGGCGCCGTGTCGGATGACGACACCGCCCAGCAGCGGTCACTGCCGGGCGCGACGAGACAGATGTCGCCGTCCTTCTTCATGCAGAAGCCGACCGCTTTCCGCCACTCGTAGGACTGATTGTAGTAGTTGCAGCGGGTATCGACGCAGACGTTGCCGCCGAGCGTGCCCGTATTGCGCAGCTGCGGCGACGACACGAGCCCGGCGGCCGTCGCCAGTGCCGGATAGTGCCCGACGATCTCCGCGTGGGCGGCCACCGCGCTGAGCGTGGTCGCCGCGCCGATGACGATGCCGAGCCGCGCTCCGCCGCTCACGCCCGCCAGCTCCCGAATTCCGCGCAAACCGATCAGCGTCTTCGGCTCGAACTGCCCCCGCTTCATGTTCGGGAAGAGATCGGTGCCGCCGGCGACGAGCATCGCATCCGCCCCGCGATCGGCGAGACACTTCACGGCCTCGCCGACGGTGCGCGGCGCGAGATATTCGAACGCGGGCAGCCGGATCATGCTGGCGGATCCGCGAACGGGCGCACCGCGATCGGCTCCGCGGGAGCGCCGAACGCCGACTCGACGACCAGCGGCTCCTTGAACGTGAACAGCGGCACGCGATCGGGGCCGATGCGCGCGGACTTTCCCTGGCGCTTCAGCTCGAGTCCCTTCAGCACCTTCTCCGGCGTGATCGGGATCTCGTCCACCCGCACGCCGACCGCCTGATAGATCGCGTTGGCGATCGCCGGCATCACGGGCAGCAGCGGTCCCTGCCCGGCTTCCTTGGCGCCGAACGGCCCTTCCGGATCGTCGGTGTCGACCAGGATGGTGTGGATCTCCGGCGTCTCGAGCGTCGTCGGGCTCTTGTACTCCAGCATCGACGGCGCTTTGTGGACGTGCTTGCGGAAGACCTGCGCCTCCATGAGCGCCTCGCCGATGCCCATGTAGACCGAGCCCTCGACCTGGCCCTCGACGAGCAGCGGATTGAGCGCGCGCCCGATGTCGTGCGCGATCCACACGTCGTGCAATTCGATCTCGGCGGTGTCCTCGTCGACCGAGAGCTCGACGACGCAGGCTGAGTAGGAATAGCAGGGCGACGGACCGACGCCGCCCCCCTTGTACTTGCCCGCGCGCTTGGGCGGCGCATACGAGCCGGCGAAGGCGAGCACACCATGCAACGCCTCGCCGAGCTCGACGGCCTTCGCGAAATCCACGGCCTTCTCCCAGTCGTTCGGCGCGCCGACTCGGCGCTCGCGCGCGACGAGCGTGTCCATTGGCACCTCGAGCTTGGCCGCCACGGCCTTGAAGATCGCGGCGCGCAGACGCTCGGCCGCCTGGATCGCCGCCTGACCACACATCAGCGTCACGCGTGACGAATACGAGCCGAGATCCACCGGTGTGAGGCTCGTATCCGCCGGATGGACGTGCACGTCTTTGGGGTCGAGCCCGAGCACCTCGGCCACCAGATAGGCGAGGATCGAGTCGGAGCCCTGGCCGATGTCGGTGGCACCGCACAGCACGGTGACGCCGCCGCTGCGGTCCGCGCGGAGCACCACACCGGAGTGCGGCATGCTGTTCCAGTAGATGGCGGTGCCGGCGCCCGTCATATACGACGAGCACGCGATGCCGATGCCGCGGCGACGGCGCGGCTGCCAGAGCGGCTTGTCGGGGACGCGCGCGGCATCGGCACGATAGCGCGGGTGCTTGTCGCGCCAGCCCGAAGCTTCCACGACCTTGTCGATGCACTCGCCGAGTCCGATCGTCGTGACCGTCAGGTGATTCGCCGTCTTGGTGAACGGCTCGACGAGAATGCGGCGGCGCATGTCCGCCGGATCGAGCCCGAGCTGCTCGGCCGCCTTATCGAGCTGCACCTCGAGCGCGAAGCGCGGCTGCGGCGTGCCATGGCCGCGCTTGGGGCCGCACGGCGGCTTGTTGGTGAAGATGCGCGCGCCCTCGAACTTGTAGACGGGCATCTTGTACGTGACCGGGTTGATCACGCCGGTGTAGAAGGTCGAGGCGACGCCGTAGGAGCCGTACGCGCCGCCGTCGAGCCACGTCTTGAGATGGCAGCCCGTGATGTCGCCCGCCTTCGTGAAGCCGGTCTTGATCCACATCAGCACCGGATGCCGGCCCCGGTGGATGTAGAAGACTTCCTCGCGCGTGCAGGCGATCTTCACGGGGCGGCCGATCCGCTGCGAGAGCCGGCACGCGGCGATCTCGTGGGCGAACGGATCGAGCTTGCCGCCGAAGCCGCCGCCGACGGGCGCCGCGATCACGCGGATGTGCGCCGCCGGCATCTCGAGGATCCTCGCGAGCAGGCGGTGCACGTAGTGCGGCGTCTGCGTGGACGACCAGAGCGTGAGCTTGCCGTCCGGCGTCGCGTGGGCCACGGCGGCGTGCTGCTCCATCGGCAAGTGCGTGTTGCCCTCGTAGAAGAAGACGTCCTCGCGCACGAGATCGGCGGCGGCGAACGCCGCCTCCACGTCGCCGAACTGCAGCGCGACGTTCTTGTGCACGTTCGGGCCGTCGCCGTACTCGTGGATGCGCACCTCGGGATGCGCGAGCGATTCCTGGATCGACATCAGCGCGGGCAGCGGCTCGTAGTCCACGTCGATCAGGCGGCACGCGCGGTCGGCCGTCTCCTCGTCGATCGCCGCCACCGCCGCCACCGCGTCGCCGACCATGCGCACCTTGTCGGTGCACAGCGCCTCTTCGTCCTGCGAGACGGGCAGGATGCCGAACTTCACGCGCGGCAAGTCGGCGCCGGTGATCACGGCGTAGACGCCCGGCACCGCCTTCGCCCGCGCGGTGTCGATCCGCGTGATGCGCGCGTGCGCGTGCGGGCTGCGCAGCAGCTTGCCGAACGCCATGCGCGGCAGCACGAGATCGTCGGCGTAGCGCGTGTCGCCGATGACCTTGCCCCAGGCGTCGATCTTGGGCAGCGGCTGCCCGACGACCGAGAAGCGCTTGCTCATGCGCGCACACTCGTCATGCGAAGCGCGGCCAGCTCCACAGCATCAAGAATCTTCGTGTAGCCGGTGCAGCGGCAGAGGTTGCCGGCGAGCGCCTCGCGGATGCGCTGACGCGTCGGCGTCGGATCCTCGGCGAGCAGCGCCTTGGCCGTGAGCAAGATGCCGGGCGTGCAGTAGCCGCACTGCGCGGCGCCGAGCTCGGCGAAGGCCTGCTGCAGCGGATGCAGCCGTCCGCCGTCGGCCATGCCCTCGACGGTGGTGATCTCGGACTCCTGCAGATCGGCCGGCAACGCCAGGCAGGAGAGCACCGGCGCGCCGTCGACGAGGACGGTGCACGTCCCGCATTCCCCCAGCTCGCAGCCGTGCTTGGTTCCGATCAGGTCGAGATCCTCACGCAGGACTTCGAGCAGGGTCTTGTGGACGGGCACGAGCAGGTCGTGCGATTCGCCGTTGACCGTGAGGCTGATGCGAATGTTCATGGAGTCTCGACCGTCTCTTGTCGCGAGTGGCGCAGGAATAGGTTAACGAATCGCGTCACAGTTAACTGATACTGAAGCCGGGTTCAAAAATACTGAATCGCGGGGTGGTCGTCAAGCGGCGTCAGCGGTGGCGACGCACTTGCACACCTCGGACGGGTTCGCAACGGAGGTGGATCAGTGCTTCATATCCTCGCGTGGTTGTTGGGGCCGCCGATCACGATCATCCTGTTGTTTCTCATTCTGTCCAGTCACTGACGTCTTCTCCCCTGACGCTCTGGCATACCATCGGAGCATGTCCTATGTCCGCACGGACGATCGCGTCCGCATCTATTACGAGGAGCATGGTCCTACCGAAGCGTCGGCCACGGGGTCACCCCTGGTGCTCGCGTACGGCATCGGAGGCAACGCGGACCTCTGGGACATCAACCTTCCCGCCCTCGCCGCGCGCCACCGTGTCGTGCTGTGGGAGCCGCGCGGCCACGCGCGCTCGGACAGCCCCGAGGACCCCGCGCGCTATTCCTTCGCACGGTGGGTCCTGGATCTCAAGGCCGTGCTCGACCATCTGCGGCTGCGCACGGCGCACGTCGGCGGGCTCTCGCTCGGCGCCGGCATCGCGACACGCTTCGCGCTGACGTTCCCGACCCGGGTCCGCTCGCTGCTCGTGACCAACTCGTCGTCGGCCGCCGGCTTGCCGCTGTCCGTGGACAACATCGTCATGCGCGCCCGCTCGATCGAGGTCACCCTCACGCGCGGTATGGACGCGATGGCGGAGTTCGCGATGGCCTCGAACCCGAACGTCGCCGCGCGGCTGGCGTTGGACCCCGCGTCCAAGGACGAGTTCTACGCCTACTACCGGCGGCTCACACCGATCGGCTACGCCAACGCGCTGCGCGCCCTGCTGGCGATGGACCACATCACCGATCGCCTGCCGAGCCTCCGGATGCCGGTGCTGCTGATCGGTGGTGACCGCGATCCCTCACTGGAGCCCATGAAGGTCATGCACAGGAAGATCCGCGGTTCCCGCCTGGTCGTGCTGTCGCCGGCCAGCCACTTCGCCAATCGCGATCAGCCCGAGGCGTGGAACCGCGCGGCACTGGACTTCCTGGCCCGCTGCGACGGCGGCACGCGCGGCCGAGGCCGCGCGCGCCGGGCAGAATGACCGGGCGCTCGCTCGCCGCCTCAGGCGAGCCGGGGTGTCTGGCGAGTGCCGGGTCGCGTCTCTCTCCACGCCGCCCGATCGCTAACCTCGCGACATTCGGAGCGCACGCGCTCCCTCCCGCGTGCACGCGCGTCCGTCGCGGGACTGGCACCGTTGATGCTCGTGCTGCGCGGTCGTTGTGAGCGATCGCAGTGACAGAGGAGCGATGGAAATGACGTATGACGCGTACGGCAGTTGGGGACCCCGGGTCGTGGGCGACGGCGCTCGCCGCCGACCGGGACGGGCCGACGCCGGTCGTCGTGGATCCGATCGCAGCGCACCGACCCGCTTCGGACGTCCTCGCTAGATGCTGATTTGAGGAAAACCTCTGCGGGAGCGGGGGGCGACCGCGGAGGTTCTGAGGGCGGCCAGAGCACCGGCCGCCCTCTCTCTTTTCCGGTTACGAGTTACTTCTTCGAGGCGTCGTAGAGCTCGCCGAACGTCGCCCAGCGCTCGCCGTCGAACTTCGCGAGCTGCTCCTGCTCGATCGGCGCGAAGTCACTGGCGCTCGTGTTGACCTTGATCCCGGGCAGCAGCAGCGGCAGCTCGACGTTCTTGAGACTCCCCGCCTGGCGCATGATGTTCTCGCGCGAGAGATCGTTGCCGCACTGCTTGAGCGTGTGCGTCAGGAGGATGGCCACGTTGTACGCGTAGGCGTTGGACTGGTCGTCGAGCGCGCCGTCCGGGTAGTACTTCTTCATCCACGCAAGCCAGTCCTGGAATCCCTTGTCGTTCTTCCACTGCGGGTCAGTGATCTCCTTCATGTAGAGCGCGGTGATCAAGCCCCGGGAAGCATCCAGACCCGCCGGCTTCAGCACGGTGCCGAGCGAGCTCGAGACGTTGTTCAGGAAGTGGGTCGGCTTCCAACCGATGTCGTGAGCCTTCTTGATGGCCTGCACCGCGAACTTCGGGATGGTGACGTCGAAGAAGACGTTGGCGCCGCTGTTCTTGAGGTTGACGATCTGGGAGTCGATTGTGGGATCGGTCACCTCGTACGTCTGCTCCATCACGATCATCTTCTTGGCGTTGGCCTCACCGAGCCCATCGTGCAACCCCTTGCGGTAGTCCTTGCCGTAGTCGTCGTTCTGATAGAGGATGCCGATCTTCGCGTCGGGAAAATTCTTCATGATGTACTGCGCGTAGATCCGGCCCTCGGTCTGATAGTTCGGCTGGAAGCCCATCGTCCAGGGAAAATTCTTTGGATCGTTCCACTTCGTCGCGCCGGTCGCCACGAAGAGCTGTGGCACCTTCTGCTGGTTCATGTACTTGTGGATCGCCGTGTTCGTCGGCGTGCCCAGTGTCTGGAAGAGCAGCGCAACCTGATCCTGCTCGACGAGCTTGCGCACCATCTCGACGGTCTTCGGGGGGGTGTACGCGTCGTCGTACGTGATGTAGTTGATCTTGCGCCCGTTGATGCCGCCCTCGTCGTTGACCTTCTTGAAGTAGGCGCCGAGGGCCTTGCCGATCGTGCCATAAGCCGAGGCGGGGCCGCTGTACGGATTGGTGTTGCCGATCTTGATCTCGGTCGCCGTGACACCCGGCGTATCCGCTGCCGTCGCGGGGACCACGAAGGCCAGCACCGCGACCAGCGCGCTCAGTATCAGTCTGCTCACCATGGTTGTCATGTCCTCCTGTAGAGCTTCCGGCGTATCGGCCGGCTGGGCACCAATCTTACTCCGGGCACGGTCTTCATCGGGGCAACGGTCAGGCACGCGCGGCGGTTCCGCGGCGTGCCGCGCGTGCGGCAACGCGACGGATCGCGCCCGCGATCCCGAACGGCATGATGTACATGAAGCCGATCAGGAAGATGCCGTAGATGGCCCAGGGCGCGGCCTTCGAGATGTCCTGCGCCCAGTTGGGCACGAACTGGATGAAGAGCGCGCCGAAGATGGCGCCCGAGATCGACGCGAGCCCTCCGATGACGATGCCGACGAGGAACGTGATCGACAGGAAGACGTTGAAGGCGTCGGGCGCGACGAAGGCAATGGCCAGCGCGGAGAGCGCGCCCGCCACACCCGTGTAGGCGGCGCTCACCCCGAAGGTCAGTGACTTGTACAGCGCGGTGTTCACGCCCATGGCCCCGGCGGCGATCGCGTTGTCGCGGATGGCCACGATGGCGCGCCCGGTGCGCCCCGCCAGCAGATTGCGCGCGAGCACGAAGAGGACCACGAGGATGGCGAGCGTGAAGTAGTAGAGCCACTGGTCCGGTGAAAGCTTCAGTCCCCACGGGGGATTCGGCTTGGACAGCACGATGCCCTGCGAGCCGCCGGTCCAGTGCTCGAAATATTTGAGGATCTGGGGGATGGCGAGCGCGAGCGCGAAGGTGGCAAGCGCCAGATAGAGCCCTTCGAGCCGAAGCGCCGGGATGCCGAAGAGAAAGCCGGCGACGAGGCAGAGGATGCCGGCGACGACGATGGTGAGCGGGTACGGCACACTCCACTGATCGATCAGGATCGCGGTCGTGTACGCCCCGAGCGCGTAGAACGCGCCGTGGCCGAGCGAGATCTGGCCGTTGTACCCGGTGAGCATGTTGAGCCCGAGCAGCGCGATCGCGTACACGGCCACCTGCGTGAACTGGAAGAGCCGGAAGTTGGAGACGAAGAACGGCAGCGCCACCGCCAGCGCCAGGACCACGGCCACGGCGACCGCGCGAGCGCGCGGGGTCATACGCGGTGAACCGCGGCGCGGCCGAACAGCCCGCTGGGCTTGAAGACGAGCACGATCAGGATTACCGCGAGGGCGACCGTCAGCTTCAGCTCGGTGCCGATGAAGTGGACATACGTCCCGACGAGATTTTCGATCACGCCGACGATCAACCCGCCGAGGACGGCGCCGCCCGGGCTCGTGAAGCCGCCGAGCGTGGCGGACGCGAACGCGTAGATGAGAATCCCGGCCATCATGTTGGGATCGAGGAAGACGATCGGCGCCACCATCATGCCCGCGACGGCGCCCACGATGGCGGCCAGGCCCCAGCCGATCGCGAGCATCCACCCCACGCGGATGCCGCACAGCCGGCTCGACACGGGGTTCTGCGCGGCCGCGCGCATGGCGAGGCCGAGCGTGGTGAATCGGAAGAACGCGTAGAGCAACGCCAGCACCACGAGCGTGACGCCGATGGCGCCCAGGTCGTGGGCGCCGAACACCACGGTGCCCAGCATGATCGGCTTTGTCGGAAAGGGGCTGGGGAATGGCTTCTGGATGTAGGAATAGATCCAGCCCGCCACGCTGTTGAGGATGACGAGCAGCCCGATGCAGACGATGACGATGGTGAGGATCGGCTTGTTCTCCACGGGACGGATGACGACACGCTCGAGCACCACACCACCGACGAACGAGATCACGAGCGTGCCGAAGAACGCCCACCAGTACGGCAGGCCCGCATTCATGAGGGTCCACGCCAGGTAGGTGCTGAACATCGCCATCTCGCCCTGGGCGTAGTTCACGACGTCCGTGGCCTGGTAGATCATGACCAGGGCCAGCGCCACGCTGCCGTAGATGCCGCCCGTGGCCAGCCCCGAGACGACCTGCTGGAAGAAGATCTCCATCGTCAATAACCGAGGTAGGCGCGGCGGATCGCGTCGTTCTGTCGCAGCTCGGCGGCGGGTCCGGACATCACGACGCGGCCCGTCTCCATGAGATATGCGTGGTCGGCGAGACCGAGTGCGACGGCCGCGTTCTGCTCGACGAGCAGGACGCTGACACGCTCCTCGCGATTGATCGTGCGCACGATGCGAAAGATCTCGCGCACGACCAGCGGCGCCAGCCCGAGCGACGGCTCGTCCAGCAGAAGCAGCCGCGGGCGCAACATCAGCGCGCGCGCGACGGCCAGCATCTGCTGCTCGCCGCCGGACAGCGTGCCGCCCGGTTGCTTCTTGCGCTGCGCGAGGACGGGGAAGTAGCTATAGACGCGCTCGAGGTCCTCCGCCACGCTGCCGCCTCGTGCGCTGCGCGCGTAGGCGCCGAGGCGCAGGTTTTCCTCCACGGTCAGGTTCACGAAGGTTCCGCGGCCCTCCGGGGCGTGCCCGATCCCGAGCCGCACGAGCGCCTCCGTCGCTCGACCGCTGATACGCTGGCCGGCGAAGCGGATCTCTCCCGACGTCTTCACCATGCCGCACACCGCGCGCAGCGTGGTCGTCTTGCCGGCGCCGTTGGCGCCGAGGATGGTCGTGATCCCGCCCTCCTCGACGGCGAAGTCGATCCCGTGGAGGACCTTCGTCCACCCATACTGCGCGTGGAGGCCGCGCGCCTCGAGGAGCGCCGCCATCAGCGCGGGACCTCCGCCGTCTCCTCGGCGCCGAGATAGGCGCGAATCACCTCGGGATTGCGCTGGACCTCGGCGGGTCGTCCCTCGGCGATCTTCCGGCCGAAGTCGAGGACGACCACCGAGTCGGAGATCTGCATCACCAGCCCCATGTGATGCTCCACGAGCAGGATGGTGACGCCGCGCCGGTCGCGGATCGTCCGGAGGAGCGCGGCGAGCGCCCCCACTTCCTCGTGGTTCAACCCGCCCGCGGGCTCGTCGACGAGGAGAAGAGCCGGATCGCCCGCCAGCGCGCGCGCCAGCTCCACGCGCTTGAGCGTGCCGAACGGCAGCCCCGCCGCCGGATGGCCGGCGACGCCCGTGAGATCGAGGAACGCCAGCAGCTCGCGCGCGCGCTCGCGGATGTGCGACTCTTCGCGCCCCACCCACGGAAGCCGCAGTGCACTGCTGAGGAAATCGCTCCGGGTCCGGCTGTGGATGCCGATCATCACGTTCTGCAGCACGCTGAGCGTCGGGAACAGCGCGAGGTTCTGGAACGTGCGGCCGATGCCGAGGTCGGCGATGCGATGCGGCGGCAACGTCAGCAGCGAGCGGTCGCGAAAGCGCACGTCGCCTCGCTGCGGCGTGTAGAGTCGGCTCAGGCAGTTGAACAGCGTCGTCTTGCCCGCGCCGTTGGGGCCGATGAGCCCGACGATCTGACCTTCCGCCACGTCGAACGACACACCGTCGAGCGCAACGATGCCGCCGAAGCGCACGGTGAGATCGCGGACGGAGAGAATCGGCTCGCGCGGCGCGGGCACGCCCGCGCTTATACGGGCAGAGCCTGGGGTTGTCAACGTCGCTCGGCCATCGGCGACGCGCTACGCAAAACATTTCCCCATCGAGCCGCGCACGTGTTTGCGGGCTCGGCGACGATTCGGCCGTTCCCGGGCCCTTCCGGCCACGGTACGATTCTTGCGCCGCCGCGCTCGGTGGTGAGCAGCTACTTTCACTGGCCGATCCTGTTTTGCGTCTTCGGCGCGCTCTTCACCGTCGCTGAGCTGCTTCGACCTGCCCGCCCGCTGAACTACCGGGCCGTCCTCAAGAACGATCTCATCGCCCTCGCGGTCTACGGCCTGGTGTTTCTGCCCGTCTCGGTCTATCTCAGCCGCATCGTCATCAAGCCCGACTACTTCGTTCTGCGAAGCCTGCTCGAGCTTCCTCTCGTGGTGCGGCTCGTCCTCTATTACGTGCTGGCCGACCTCGGGCTGTACGCCGTGCATCGCCTGATGCATACGCGGTACCTGTGGCGGATCCACCGCTGGCATCACTCGCCGCCCTACATGTACTGGCTGGCCGGCGTGCGCGCCTCCGTGCCGAATCAGGTCCTCTTCAACCTGCCGTTCATGTTCTGCGCGCCGCTGCTGCATCACGCGCCGCCGTGGCTGTTCATGCTCGTTTTCGCAGAGGGCTTCTTCCAGAACAACTGGATGCACATGAACGTCACGTGGCGATCGCGGTGGCTCGAGCGGGTGCTCGTGACGCCGCGCTATCACCACGTTCACCACAGCCGGAATCCCCGGCATCACACCGCGAATCTCGGCTCCCGCCTGACGATCTGGGATCGCCTCTTCGAGACCTATGTCGACCCGGAGGCCACCGGCGATATCGCGTTCGGGATCGACGACCGGACGTCTTCCGTGCGCCTGGCGCTGGGCCTGTGAGCCAGGTCCGCTCTTGTCAACGGCCGGCGGCCGTGTCACCGTAGCCGCCACTCGAGAGGGAGGCCAACAACGATGTCCACTCGGCACGGCGCTGTTGTATTCGTGGTGATCACGGCACTCGTCGTCGGGCTCGCGTCGTCCGCGACCCCGGCGGACCCCATCAAAGTCGCCTACATCGATCCGCTCTCCGGTCCGTTCGCGGCGACGGGCGAGAACGGGCTCAACCAGTTCAAGTACGCCGCCGACGCGATCAACAAGTCAGGCGGCGTGCTGGGCCGTCAGCTCGAGCTGGTGCCGCTCGACAACAAGGTGAGCCCGCAGGAGAGCCTCATCCAGCTCAAGAAGGTCATCGGCGACGGCATTCCGTTCGTGTTCCAGGGCAACAGCTCCGGCGTCGCGCACGCGATCTCGGACGCGGTGCAGAAGCACAACGAGCGCAACGCCGGCAACCGGGTCCTCTATCTGAACTATTCAGCGGTGGATCCGGCGCTGACGAACGAGAAATGCCATTTCTGGCACTTCCGCTTCGACGCCCACGCCGACATGAAGATGGCCGCGCTCACCGACGTCATCGCCACCAACAAGTCGATCAAGAAGATGTACATCATCGGCCAGGACTACTCGTTCGGGAAAGCCGTGGCCGATGCCGCGGTCAGCATGCTGGGGAAGAAGCGCCCCGACATCCAGATCGTCGGCAACGAGCTGCACCCGATCGGCAAGGTCAAGGACTTCTCGCCGTACGTGCAGAAGATCGTGGCCTCGGGCGCCGATGCGGTGATCACGGGCAACTGGGGCGCCGACATGATCGCGCTCGCGAAGGCCGCCAACGACGGCGGACTGAAGGTCCCGTTTTACACGTACTACGCGGCCTCCGACGGCGTGACGGCGGCGATCGGCGCCGCCGGGATCGACCGCATACGGCTCGTGCACGAGAGCCATCCCGGCAACCCCAACGCACCGAAGGCGTTCAGTGACTACATCACCGGCTATCGCAAGCTGCACCCGCAGAACGACATCAACCAGCCGCGCATCCAGACGGCGCTGAACATGCTGGCGCAGGCCATCAAGCGCGCGGGCACGACGGACGTCGACAAGGTCGCCGCCGCCCTCGAAGGCGCGGAGTTCACGAATCTCTCGGGCGACCAGCTGGTGATGCGTCGCGACGATCATCAGCTGCAGATGCCGATCTACATCTCGGTCCACACGAACAAGAACATCAAGCACGACCTCGACGCCTCGGGCTTCGGGCTCTCGCTCGAGAACAAGATCGAGCGCGACAAGGCGACGCAGCCGACGACGTGCAAGATGCAGCGCCCGACCTAGACGGGCACCGAGCGGGCGGGCGGGGAGCATCCCGCCCGCCGCTCTATCCGATGTTCCAGCTGATCCTGTTCTCGATTCTCAACGGGCTCGTCTACGGCATGCTGCTCTTCATGCTGTCGAGCGGGCTCACGCTCATCTTCGGCATGATGGGCGTGCTCAACTTCGCCCACGCCTCCTTCTACATGCTCGGTGCCTACATCGCCTTCACCCTCGGCCTGCGGCTGGGATTCTGGCCCGCGCTCCTCATCGCCCCCATCGTGGTCGGCCTGCTCGGCGCCCTCGTCGAGCGCCACGGTTTGCGCCGCGTGCACCGCTTCGGCCACATTGCGGAGCTGATCTTCACCTTCGGCGTCGCCATCGTCATCGAGGAGATCGTGCAGCTCGTGTGGGGGCGCCCCGCGAAGAGCTACCAGGTCCCGGCCGTGCTCGACTTCCCGCTCTTTCGCGCGTTCGGGTCGAGCTTCCCCGCCTACAAGGCCTTCATGCTGGTGATCTCGGTGGCGATCTTCGCATTCATCTTCGTGATCCTCACGCGCACGCGCGCGGGGCTCATCATCCAGGCCTCGCTCACCCATTCGCAGATGGTCGCCATGCTCGGCCACAATGTCCCGCGCGTCTTCATGGTCGTCTTCGGCATCGGCTCCGCGCTTGCCGCCGTGGCCGGCGTGATCGCGGGACCCGTGCTCGGCACCTTTCCCGGCATGGCGCAGGTGCTCGGCAGCATCGTCTTCGTCGTCGTCGTCATCGGCGGCCTCGGCTCGCTCACGGGCGCCTTCGTGGCGTCGCTGCTGATCGGCATCGTGCAGACCTTCGCGGTGGCCATGGACGTCTCGGTCGGCGGCACGCTGGCGGCAGTCGGCGTGCACGTCACCGGCGGCGGCGTGCTGCACGACCTGTGGAAAGTGACGATCGCTCAGGTGGCGCCGATCCTGCCGTACGTGCTGCTCGTGCTGACGCTGATCCTGCGCCCCACCGGCCTGTTCGGGACGCGCGAGACGTGAGCTCGCCCGCGGCCACGCGATCCCTCGCCCTGCCCGGCGTCGCCCGGGCGGTTCGCGCCCGGCGCCTTGGCCCGTGGCTCACGGCGGCCGTGGTCTTGCTGATCCTGCCGCAGCTCGTCCGCACCGGCACGGCGCTGGCGGTCATGAACCAGATGGGCATCGCCGTCATCTTCGCGCTGTCCTTCAACATGCTCCTCGGCCAGGGCGGCATGCTCTCGTTCGGCCACGCGGTGTACTTCGGCATCGGCGGCTTCATCGCCGCTCATCTGCTCAACCTGGCCGGGCGCGGCACGCTGTGGCTGCCGGTGCCGCTGCTCCCGCTGGTCGGCGGGCTCGGTGGTCTCGCGTTCGCAGTGTTGTTCGGCTCGTTCTCCACGCGGCGCGCCGGCACGGTGTTCTCGATGATCTCGCTCGGCGTCGCCGAGCTGATGGCCGCGTCGTCGCTGATCTTCGACCGTTTCTTCGGCGGTGAGGAAGGCATCACCACCAATCGCTCCAAAGCGCCGCTGCTGCTCGGGCTCGAGTTCACGCGGGACCGGCAGGTCTACTACCTCATCGCCTTCTGGCTTTTCGTCGCCGCGCTGGCGATGTACGCGTTCTCGCGTACGCCCGTCGGCCGCATGGCCAATGCCGTGCGCGACAATCCCGAGCGCGCGGAGTTCGTCGGCTACAGCCAGCATCGCGTCCGCCTCGCGTCCTTCTGCGCGGCGGGGTTCTTCGCCGGCATTGCCGGCGGCCTCTTCGCGATCAACTACGAGATCCTGACCGCCGAGAACATGGGGCTCAACGCCTCCGGCGTGGTGCTGCTCATGGCCTACATCGGCGGCATCGGCTACTTCGTCGGCCCGATCATCGGCGCCGTGATCTTCACGTTCTTGCAGTCCATGCTCAGCGACTACACGGGCATGTGGCTCTTCTACCTCGGTATCCTCTTCCTGATCACGGTGCTGTTCGTGCCGATGGGGCTGGCCGGCATTCTGATGCTGCATGCGCCGGCGTGGCGCTCGCGGCGTCTCGGCCGCCTCGTCGTGCCGTATTTCGTGACGGGCACGCTCGGCCTTCTCGCGGTCGTCGGTGGCATCGGGCTGCTGGAGCTGCTGCACTTCGTCGCGGTGTCCGAGGCGGCGGGCGCGACGAAGCGGCTCTTCTGGGTCGCGGTCGCGCCGCGCACGCTCACGCCGTGGCTGGGCTTCGCCGCGCTCGCCGTGGCGGGAGCGCTCGGTGTGCGCTGGACGGCGCCGCGCGCGGCGGCGGCATTCGCCGAGGCCAGCAACTGAGTGGTCGTGCGAGCCGCAGGACGCCCCGTAGTGCGAGCCGCAGCCGAAGGCGAGGCGAGCCTGCGATCGAGAGTCCGCAGGCGACGAGCGTCCGAGGCGAGCCTGTGACGAACACAGCGGCGATCGAGCTGTTCGACGTCCGCAAGTCGTTCGGCGCCACGCCGATCATTCGCGGCGTCAGCCTGACGATCGAGGCCGGCACGCGCCAGGCGCTGATCGGGCCCAATGGCGCCGGCAAGTCCACACTCTTCAACCTCATCACCGGCAAGTATCCCGTCACCAGCGGCCGCATCCGCGTCCGGGGCGAGGATGTCACCGACCTCACGCCGTACGAGATCAACCGCCGCGGGTTGGCGCGCTCGTTCCAGGTGACCAACATCTTCACGCGCATGAGCGTGTTCGAGAACATCCGCTGCGCGGCGTTGTGGGCGGCCGGCTATCGGTACTCGTTCTGGCACCGCATCGGCGCCGCGCGCGACGTCAACGAGCGCGCCGAGACGGTGCTCGAGCAGCTGAACCTCGCCGCGCGCCGCGACGTGCCGGCCGGCGTGTTGTCCTACGCCGAGCAGCGCGCGCTGGAGATCGGGATCACCATCGCCGGAGGCGCCGACGTCATCCTGCTCGACGAGCCCACGGCCGGCATGAGCCGCAGCGAGACCGAGCACGTGATCGCGCTGATCCGCCAGGTCACGGCGGGCAAGACGCTGCTCATGGTCGAGCACGACATGAGCGTGGTGTTCGACGTCGCCGATCGCATCGCCGTGCTCGTCTACGGCGAGGTCATCGCCCACGACACGCCCGAGCGCATTCGCGCCAACGCCGCCGTGCAGGAGGCGTATCTCGGCGCTCCGCAGGAGGTCGGCTGATGCTCGCCGTCTCCGATCTCCACGCGTTCTACGGCAAGAGCCACATCCTGCAGGGCGTGTCGCTGACGGTGGGCGAGGGCGAGATCGTCAGCCTCCTCGGCCGCAACGGCGTGGGCCGCTCCACCACCATCAAGGCCATCATGGGCGACGTGACGGCCTCCGGCTCCGTTCGCTTCCGCGACGAGGAGATCTGCGGGCTGCCGCCCTATGTCATCGCACGCAAGGGCCTCGGCTACGTGCCCGAGAACCGCGACATCTTCCCCACCCTGACCGTCCGCCAGAATCTCGTGCTGGGCGTGAAGAACATGCGTCGCGCCGGCCGCTGGACGATGGACGACATGTTCGGGATGTTTCCGGCCCTGCGTCAGCGCGCCGACAACCCCGGCGGCGTGCTGTCCGGCGGCGAGCAGCAGATGCTCACGATCTGCCGAACGCTCATGGGCGATCCCGACCTCATCATGATCGACGAGCCGACGGAAGGCCTCGCGCCGATGCTCGTCGTGCAGGTCGCCGATCTGCTCGTGCAGATCGCCGCGCGTGGCGTCGCCATTCTGCTCGTCGAGCAGAAGCTGACGATCGCGCTCAATATTTCGAGCCGGGTCTACGTGATGGGCCACGGACGCGTGGTGTTCGAGGGTACCTCGTCGGATCTGAAGCGCAACGAGAGCGTGCGGAAGGAGTGGCTGGAGGTCTGACTACGTCCGGGTGCAGACCCTCGGCGTGAGCATTCCGGTCATCACCCTGGAAGAATCCGGCAGGACGGCGCCGTTCGGGAGCTCCTTGCCCCACTGAATCCGGTAGGGCGTCGGCAGCGCAAGATCGAGAGAGTGGGCCACGTCGCACGCGTGCGCCACGACCTCCGCGGCCGTCTGGACTCCGGCGCTCGGCTCGACGTAGACGAGGATCTCCATCGTGTCGTACCGCACGAGAATACTTGCGACGACCACGAGCATCTTGAGCGCCGGCCAGCGGTAGCGCATACAGCTCCCCCCTTTCTCGTTACGCGCTCCGACTGCAAGGGGGGTGCCGGTGGTGGGGCCAGGCCGATGGCCCCACGGGTTGAAACAGTTGCCCAGCGAACCGCGCTCAGCGCGGCGTGCTGTCACTGCCCAGGAATTTTCTCAGGTCAGTCTGTCGCGGTCACCGTTGACTCGAATGGCGCCGCCTTGATGTCGAGCCGCTCGCCGTTGTTGACGCTGAAGCGGAAGACGCCGACGACCAGGTGAGGCCCGGACGTCTTCGGGACGACTTCGACGCGAAAGACGACGGTACCGTCCGTCACCGCGCCTCTGACCACTTTACGAGCGACGTCGACACCGCCATCGGTCGACGACAGATTCACGATCCGATGGCGATAGGACTCCGTGATCCGGAAACCGTCCCGCGCTGAAATGGTGGCGACGATCACGACGGTGTTGCCGCGCTTGACCGTCGGGTTGTCGATGCTGACGGCGAACTCACTCGCGATGTAGTCTGCGCGCGTCGGTGCGACGGCGGTGCCGACCGTGGCGGCGGCGACAACGATGCTGACGATGGCGGGCGCGAATCTCAGCATGTGTGCGCAGCATCCCGGCGGCCGGCGGCGCACACGGCCACCGACCGCCGGGATGCGCTCATCGTTCTACTGCCCGATTGCGAACACCCAGACGACACCACCCTGTGGCACGTCCTTCTGCCACCCGAGCAGGTCGGAGAGCAGCCCCTGCTGGAACGCCGGATCGACGCCCCAGCCGGAGGCCACACCGACATACTGAACGCCATCGACCGAGAACGAGACCGGCGGCGCGGTGATGCCGGAGTTCGTACGGAACTGCCACAGGACTTCACCCGTGCTCGCATCGAACGCCCTAAAGTACCGGTCGTTCGTCCCTCCAGCGAACACGAGGCTGCCGCCCGTCGTCAGCACGGGCCCCCAGTTCATCGACTCCGGGAAGAGATGACTCCACACCCGCTTGTTGCCGTTCACGTCCCAGGCCTGGACTTCCCCGAAGTGCCTGGCGGCTTTGTCGACGGCGAAGCCGATGTCCGGGATGTCGACGCCGGTCCACCACTTGCCCGCGACGTACGGCTGGATCTTGCCTTCCATGTAGCCGCAGTGATTGTCGTTGGCGGGAATGTAGACCATCGCCGTCTTCGGGTTGTAGGCCGCGAACGGCCAGTCCTTGCCTCCCCACAGCGAGGGGCAAAAGTCCGCGCGCTTGCCCGTGCGCGGGATGCGGTCCTCGTTGTACGTGGGCCGGCCCGTCGTCGGATCGATGCTCTTGAAGACGTTCTGCTTGACGTACGGCGTGGCCGACACGAACGCGATCTTGTCGCTGCTGCGCTCGAACCGATAGAGATAGCCGTTGCGCGCGGGCTTGATGAGGCCCTTGACCGTTTTGCCGTCCTTCGTGAAGTCCGCGATGATCGGCGCATCCGGCTCGTCCCAGTCCCACGAATCGTTCCAGTGGTACTGGAAGTGCGCCGTCAGCTTGCCGTTGTCGGGATTGATCGCGACCGTCGACGAGGTGTAAAGGTTGTCGCCCGGGCGCTGGTCGCCGAACCATGGCGACGCGTTGCCGGTGCCCCAGTAGCTCAGGTTCAGCGCCGGATCGTACGTCCCGGTCATCCAGACCGACCCGCCGCCCTTCTTCCAGGTGTCGCCCGTCCAGGTCTCGCTGCCCTTCTCGCCCGGCGCGGGAACCGTGTACGTCTTCCACGCCGGCTTGCCGGTGTTCGCATCGAACGCCGTCACGAAGCCACGGACGCCGAACTCGCCGCCCGACACGCCGACCATGACTTTGCCCTTCGCCACGAGCGGGGCCAGCGTCATGTAGTAGCCGGTCTTCCAGTCCTCGACTTTCTGCTCCCAGGCCACCTTGCCGGTCGTGGCGTTGAGGGCCACGAGCACGCAATCGTGGGTCGCGAGGTAGACCTTGTCGCCGTAGAGGGCGACACCGCGACTGGTGTTGTGCAGGACGCTCAGCCCCTCGGGCATCTCCCGCTTGTAGCGCCACAGCAGCTTGCCTGTCTTCGCTTCGAGGGCGACGACCTGGTTGTACGGCGTCGCCACGAACATGGTGCCGTTGTTCACGAGCAGCGGCGCCTGGTGGCCCGAGTCGACGCCGGTGGAGAATGCCCATACCGGCGAAAGCTTCTTCACGTTGTAGACGTTGATCTGATCGAGCGGGCTGTACGACCAGCCCTGGTAGTTGCCGCGGGTCATCAACCAGTTCGCGGCTTCCGGCTCGGCGAGCCGCTGATCGGTGACGGGGCGGTAGCCGGTCGCTTGCTGAGCGTCGCCCAGCATCGGCACGAACGTGATCGCGAGTACCGCAACGACGATGACGAGGTCTCTTGCCAGCCTCATTGCTGATCCTCCTCCTGGGAACGGCTCGCTCGTTGCGCCGCGCGCTGCGCGATCACCTCCTCTAGCCCGTGTGACGTCCGATTCTTCCGGTGAACCCACCGGCGGCGACGATGCCGCCCTCGGTCGGGCTGAGCGGCAGCATGGCGAGCCGTCGGGGCGCGGGCCCGTCGATGACCCTCGCGCGATCGGTCGGGTCGAATCGAGATGCGTGACACGCACAGAAGAGCGTCCTGGACTGCGCGTGCCACATCGAGATCGGACATCCTTCGTGCGTGCAGACGGCGGAGTACGCGACTACCCCTCCCGCCGCCTCTGTGCGCGTATCCGGGCTGAGCTGCCCGGGGTCGAGCCTGATCAGGGCCACCTGGTTGAGCAACGATCCGTCGCGGACGACCTTGGTCGCGGGATCCATCGGGAACGCGAGCTGCTGGGGTCCACCGAGCGGCAGGTCCTCCGGGGCGATGACCTGGCCGGCGCGCTCACCGTAGGCGAAGACGAGGCGGTCGCCCTTGCGCGGCCGCGCGGACTTGTCGTCCTCGGCGCTGAGGACATCGACCCGGCACAGCGTCACGCAAAGCCCGAGCCCCGCCGCGGCCTTCAGCGCCGCTCGTCGGTTCAGAGGCTGAGTCATGCGCCCCACCTCCCTTGTATGCGCGGTCCAAGGGTGCCGGGATTCTTCGTCCGGGGTGCGGCGCTTGTCAAGGGCGAGCGAGTCAAGCGGGGGAACCCACGTTTCGCCGGGCCGCGTTCGCGGCGTTTCGCCCGGACGGATTGTGCTGTGTCGACCGGAGGAAAAGGCGACCTACGCCATTCACCAGTGGCGCCGGCGGGGTCGGGCGCGCCGCCGGGCCGCGACGCGCGCGCGAGGCTAGCCCAGACGGTCGAGGGCCTGCGCGAGGTCGGCGATGAGGTCGTCCGGATCCTCGATGCCGACCGAGTAGCGGATCAGGTTGTCCTTGATGCCGATCTCGAGCCTCTCCTCGGTGGTGAGCTCGTAAAAGCTCATGATCGCCGGCTGTTCGATGAGGCTCTCCACGCCGCCCAGCGAGACGGCCAGGTGCGGGATCGTGCAGGCGTCCACGACGCGAGCGGCCGCATCGATGTCGCCGCGCACCTCGAACGAGACCACGCCCCCGAAGCCCCGCATTTGCCGCTTGGCGACGTCGTGCTCGCGGTGCGTAGCCAGCCCCGGGTAGTGCACGGCCGCGATGCGCGGATCGGCCTCGAGGAATTCGGCGAGGGCCTGGGCGTTGCTGTTGTGCCGCTCGATGCGGAGCGCGAACGTCTTGAGGCCGCGGGCCAGGAGATAGGCGGCGAACGGGTCGACGATCGCCCCCGTGATCCCCTGCAGGCTGCGGACCGCGTCCACGATCTCGCGCGAGCCGAGGATCGCGCCAGCAAGCAGGTCGTTGTGGCCGCCGAGATACTTCGTCGCCGAGTGCATCACGACGTCCACGCCCCACTCGAGCGGTCGCACGTTGTAAGGCGTTGCGAAGGTCGCGTCGATCACCGTCTTCACGCGGTGCCGGCGGCCGATCGCCGCGAAGCGCTCGAGGTCCAGCACGCGGTTGTACGGATTCGTCGGCGATTCGCTGAGCAGCACGCGCGTGGTCGGGCGAATCGCGTCCTCCAGCGCCTCGTAGTCCCCGGCCGGCACCGTGGACACCTCGATGCCGTAGCGGTGCAGCGTCTGGTAGAGGAACTGCCGGGTGCGCCGATAGCTGTCGTCGGTGACCACCACGTGCGTCCCGCGGGACAGCATGGCGAAGAGTGCGGTCGTCATGGCGGCCATGCCGCTTGAGAAGAGCAGGCAGTCGCCGGCGCCTTCGAGCGTCGCCAGCTTGGCCTCGGCGACCTTCTGCGTCGGGTTGCCGTAGCGCCCGTACTCGACGCGGTCGATCTTGCCGTCGAAGTGGTCCTTCAGCTCCTGGGTGTTGGCGAACGTGAAGGTCGCCGTCTGCACGATCGGCGTCGTCAGCGAGTTGGCCGGCTTGGGACGAGGCTCACCGCCGTGCACCGACAGCGTGCTGGGACCGAGCGGCTTCTTCGGCGGCTCCGCACCCATCATGACACCAGCAGCCGCGCCTTCTCGACGTGGCGAGCGATGGCCCGGGCTACCCGCTTGGGATCCGCGGGCAGCTCGACCGGCTTGTTGCGGTGCGCCGGCTTGGTCCCCTCGAGCGCGCCCATGTGATAGGCCGCCTTCTGGTCGGCAAACTTCAGGCCGTTGGCCGTCGAGATGACGACGACGCGCTCGCTCGAGCGGATCATTTTGCGCTCGACGAGCTTGCGCAGCACGGCCAGCGCCACGCCGGTGTGCGGGCAGTTGAACATCCCGGTGCGATCGGCCCGGGCCGCCTCGTCGGCGAGCTCCTGCTCGGTGGCCTGCTCGACCACGCCGTTGAAATGCTGCAGCGTTCGAATCGCGCGCTTAACGCTCACCGGATTGCCGATCTGGATGGCCGTGGCCAGCGTGGGCTGCGCGACGATCGGCTCGAACGTCTTGAAGTCGTCCTGGAACGAGCGATAGAGCGGGTTGGCGCGCTCGGCCTGCGCCAGCGCGAGGCGCGGCAGCTTGTTGATGAGCCCCAGCTCCTGCATCATCACGAACCCCTGCCCCAGCGCGTGCACGTTGCCGAGGTTGCCGCCCGGAATCACGATCCAGTCGGGCACCTCCCAGTCGAACTGCTGCACGATCTCGATGGCAACCGTCTTCTGCCCCTCGATGCGCAGGCTGTTCATCGAGTTGGCGAGGTAGATCCGCTTTTCCTTCGTGATCTCCTGCACGACGGCCATGCACCCGTCGAAGTCCGTATCGAGCGACAGCACGAGCGCGCCGTTGGCGAGCGGCTGCACGAGCTGGGCGATCGAGACCTTGTCCTTGGGCAGGAGCACCACGGCCGGAATGCCGGCGGCAGCGCAGTAGGCGCCCAGCGCCGCCGAGGTGTCGCCGGTGGAGGCGCAGGCGACCGCATCGATCGGCACGCCGCCGGCGATCATCTGGCGGACCACCGAGACCAGGACCGTCATGCCCAGGTCCTTGAACGACCCCGTGTGCGAGTTGCCGCACTGCTTGATCCACAGATCTTCGACGTGGAGTTGCTTGCCGAACCGGTCGGCCCACAGAAGGTTCGAGTTGCCCTCGTACATCGACACGATGTTCTCGTTATCGATGAAGGGCACCACCCACTCCTTCTTGCCCCAGACACCCGACCCGTACGGGTAAATGTTGCGGCGATAGCGGTCGTCGAAGAGCTGGATCCACGCGGCCGCCGAGCGGGACTTGAGCGCCTCGACGTCGTGCTGGACCTCCAGCAGGTCGCCGCAGGTCGGGCAGCGGTAGATGACCTCCCGGAGGTCGAATTCCCCGGGGCAGCCGTTGATGCAGGAGAACCATGCGTTGTAGGCCATGGTCCTCCGAGTATAGCGCCGACGCGCAATGTGCCTTCTACATCGGTCAGAACCTTTTTTCCCGTCTTGCCGGCTCACGCGCGGGCCGCTAGCCTGAAGCGTCGACTCACTCGTCGGAGGTTACCGCTAGTGAAGCCGTTCATGCTCGATCGCTACGATCGTATCGTCTTCCCGTTCAACTTCGTGCCGGAGCTCGACTTCTCGCTCTTCGAGACGCTGGAGGACTTCGAGACGGTCGTTCGCCGCGATTTCGAGGCAAAAGCGCGGTCGGAAGCCGAGATCGTGACGGATCTCGACGCGGGTGCCTATCGCGAGCGGTACCGACTGCTGCGCGACCTCGCCAGCCATCTGTTCTGGAGCGATCGGTACGCCATGACCATGTACGAGCGCCGGCCCACGCGCTGGCGCGACGTACCCTGCCGGCGCACCGACGTGTTCATGCCACGGCTCGTCGACGTCGATGTCGCCTCGACCGTGGACGCGCTGCGCAGCGGCTACCGCGGGCTGCCCCCCGGGGGCGACGAGCGGACGGAGGACGTGGTCTTCGGCATCCTGCTGGAAGTGTTCCGCGGACGCCACACCGCCGGCGTGGGGATCGAGGCCCTGAACCCTACCGTCGCCGACGCGCTGACGCGGCCCGACACGCTGGTATGTCGGTTGCTCGACTACGTGGCGGACTATCCCGGCTATTCCGACGACGACATCCTCAGCTACGCGCACCCGGTGCTGGAATTGGAAGCGCTGATGCGCCACGCGATGGTCCTGCACGATCAGTTCCGCTGGGACCGCGAGCGCGCCGAGCTCGTCTCGATCAAGGACCTCGCCGACGACGACGTGGTCGTCGTGCTTCACCCGCGCAACGCCGACGTCGCGCGGTTCATCCGGCGCGCCCGTGCGGGGCGCCGCCGGCCGCGCATCGTGCCTCGGCCCGCCCCGCCGCGCTCACCGACCGCGGTGTGCGCGCCGATCGACGTGCGCACGCGGCTGACGGTCATGCCGCGGCTGGAGGCCCTGGCCGTTTGCAAAGGCGAGCGCGCTTGCACGAACGAGGACCTCGTCCGGAACGCCGCCTACTGCTGGTCGCCGATGACCCCCGACGAGATCCGCGCGAAGACCGGGATCGTGCAGCGGTTGTATACCGAGCTCGATCTGGAGGAGCTCGCTCTGCGCGCGGCGCGGGCGGCGCTCATCAAGTCTGGGCGGCTGCCGGAAGAGATCGGCGCCGTGCTCTTCTGCTCGTGTACCAGCACGCGCGCGATGCCATCCATCGCGGCCTGGATCTCCGGCCAGCTCGGCATGCTGCAGACGCACGCCTCGTTCGATCTGATCGCCGCGTGCGCCGGGCTGCCCTACGGGCTGTCCGAAGCCGCTCGGTTGATGCAGGAGAGCGGCCGGTCGGCCCTCGTCGTGTGCGCAGAGAAGTTCTCCGACAAGATCGGCACGGTACGGGCCTCCCGCATGATCTTCGGCGACAGCGCGGGCGCGCTCGTGCTGGGGCCGGCGGCGCCGGGAAGCCCGCCAGATCTCGAAGTCTTTCAGACCTACGCGAGCGGGCCGATGAGCGAGGTGGAGTCGATCATCTGGCCCAACCCCGCCTTCGACAACAGCGTCACCGTCTACGGCCCCGAGGTGCGCGCGCTCGTGAGCCGCTATCTGAGCCAGATGGTCGGCGAGCTCGCCGCGTTGCCGGATCCCGACGGCGGCGCGCGCTCGCTGCTCGAGGCGATCGATCTCGTGGTCCCGCACCAGGCGAACAAGACGATGGTCACGAGCCTGGCGCGTGAGGCCGGACTGCCGCCGGAGCGCCTGTACTTCAACATCGAGCGCGTCGGCAACACCTCGGCGGCGTCGATCCCGCTCGCCTTGCACGATGCCGTGCGCGACGGCGTGATCGATCGGCCGCTGCGGGTTTTTGCGCCGGGGTTCGGGGCGGGTGCGGTCGGCGGCTACGTCGTCATGCGCGTGGCGCCGGCGATCGCCGCCTGACGCCGGGTCGCTCGCTCCGATCCTTGACCGGCCGGCCGACGCCGCCTACCGCTGGCGGACGAGCTCGTCGATGTTCAGGTCGTACATCACCGAGCCCGGGTTCCACTTCGTGATCTTCTTCGACGTCGCGTAGGCGCTGTGCAGGTACACGAGCGGGATGCCCAGGTGCTCGCTCCGCAGGCGCTGGAAGATCGAGCGCATCAGGTTGTTGACCTTCTCGCGGTCCGTCTCGGCCAGCACGGCGCCGACGAGTCGGTCGAGCTCGGGATCGCTGATCGACGCCGACTTCTGCGTCGGATTCGTCCACTTGTCGAGCATCGCGTAGGTGCCGAGCCAGTCGCGATTCGACTGGTTGTAGTAGCCGAGCGCGCCGGGCGCCGACCGATCGAACCACTTCTTGCGGAACGCTACGTAATCCACAGGGACGAGCGTGGTCTGCATACCGATCTTGTGCCAATAGCCGGCCAAGGCTTCCGCCATCGCGCGCCCCTCGGGCAGGCCCGGCAGCTGGTAGGCGTAGAGCTCCATCGCAAACCCGTTCGGATAGCCCGCGTCGCTGAGGAGCTGCTTGGCGCGCGCGGGATCGTACGGATAGACGTGCTCGGGCGTGATCCGGAACTTCACGTCGCGGATCGCGCTCGCCATCGCGAACGGCACCGCGCCCGGCTCGGCCATCCCGGCGAAGACCGAGTCGATCAGCTCCGCGCGGTCGATGGCGATGTTGAGGGCCTCGCGCACCCGTTTGTCCCGGATCGGCGAGCTGGTCCACGGCAGGATCCACCAGAAGTCGACGTGAGCATCCTGCCGCTTCGTCACGATCGGCACGGCGGAACGCTGCAGCTCCTTCACGCGCTCGCGGCTGACCTCGATGATGTCCGCCTCGCCGCGGCGCAGCAGCGCGATGCGCGTGGTCTCCTCGGGGACGATCCGAAACGTCAGCGTCCGGTACTTCGGAGCGCCGGCGCGCCAGTGGGAGGGCACGGCCTCGAGCTTGATGTGCGAGCCGATCACCTGCTCGACGAAGCGGTAGGGGCCGCTGCCCACCGGGCTGCGGGCGAAAGCGTCGTCGCCTTTCGCCTCGAGATGTTTCTTCGGGACGATCATCCCTTCCGTCGCCAGGCCGCGCGACAGGTACTGGGGGATGATCGACGTCGGCTCCTTCGTCACGACGACGACGCGATCCGGGGCGGGCGTCTCGATGTCCTTGATGAGCACGCGGAGCGGCTCGGCGTAGCCGGTCGTTGACCTCTTCCCCATCGCGCGGAGCAGGCTGAACTTGACGTCCTCCGACGTCAGGTCGTCGCCGTTGTGGAACTTCACGCCGCGCCGCAGGGAGAACGTCCACCGCTTGTGATCGGCGGATGGCTCCCAGCGCGTCGCGATGCCGCCGTCGGCCGAGAGCTGGCCGTCGGCCGTCATCCCGACGAGATAGTCGAAGATCTGGTCGAGATAGAACTTCACGATGTGGCCGCCGAGAATGGGATCGAGCGTCTCCGTCGACAGGCTCGACAGCGCGACGGTCAGATCCTCCGCCGACGCGGCGGGCGCTCCGCCGGCCAGCACGCACAACATCACCAGCAGGGCGACGACACTCACACGCTGCATGCGTGTCCTTTCACGGCATATCAGGCGAGCCGGGGGTAGCCGGCGGCCTCGGCGGCGCGCTCGCGCTCCAGGAAGACCTCGAAAGCGGCCGGCTCGACGCGGACGAATCTCGAGATCAGCACGTCGTCGAGCGTCGCCTTCAGCTCGGGCATGGTGTGCGCGTGCAGGAGCGCCGCCGTCAACTTCTCGCACGCCTCGGGCGGCGTGCCGGGCGAGGCCACGAGCGGCGCGCTGGGCGCCGGCAGCGTCGTGTCGATGACCCGCACGCGGTTGCCGACCTCGGGCGCGTGACGGCGCAGCAGGTCCAAGCCGTAACCGTCGACGGCGGCCACGTCGGCACGGCCGTCGATGACGGCCTCGATCACCGGCCGCTGACGTACGAAGGGGCCGATGACCGAGCCGAACAGCGTCGGGCGCTCGGGCGTGCGGTAGGCGAGCAGATGATAGCGGGGCGCGTTGTAGCCGGAATGCGAATGCTCGACGGAGTACGCGATCGTCCCGCCGAACGTGTCTTCGACACGGGTGTAGGCGCTGTCGGCGCGCACGATGAAATCGGTCACGTACACGGGGCGATCGCCGTAGCGCGGCGGCGAGGGCACCGGCGCGGCGAGCAGCTGCGGCCGATCGCGACGCATGGCCCACGGATAGCCGCACATGAACATGCAGCCCATGTCGGCGCGCTGCCAGAGCGCGTCGAGCGGCGTCGGATCGGCCTCCTCCATCACGGTCACGTCGACGCCGGCGCGCGCGACGATCGTCGCCAGGAACCGCCGCCAGGCCGCCGACAGCGACGGCGCCCACATATACATCCGTGCCGAGGCGAAGGTTGACATCGTCGCGCCTACTTTCCGACGGCCGCTTTGGCCTGCGCCAGCTCGGGGCGCGTGCCATCAGACGACGCAGCGATCGTGAGGAGCTTGCTATAGGCGACGCGCGCCCGGTCCCGGTCACCGGCCAGCTCGGCCGCGCGCCCCAGTCCGTGCAGCGCTTTGAACCGATTCGGCGCGACGGTCAGCGCCGTCTCGTACTCCGCGATGGCTTTCGCGGGCTCCCGCATGTCGAGCAGCATGTCGCCCAGGAGCTCGCGCGCGAGGGCGATGGGCCCGGGCGAGATGTTGTGCTTCTCCGTCGTGGCCTCCAGCTCGGCCGCGGAACGCATCAGCGACAGCGCGTCGTCGGTCTTGCCCTCGGCGCGGGCCGTCCACGCGGCGGCGGTGCGACGCTGGATCTCGACCTGCTCGGCCCAGTAGGTGTCCTTGTTCTGCTGCAGCGTTTCGCGCAGCCGACCCAGTGTGTCGGTCTCAGCGCGCGCCTGCGCCGCATTGCCCGTGCGGGCCGCCCCGATCGCACGCGCGAAGTGGATCATCGCGTCCGTATGGGCGAAGCGCGTCGGCCGCGGCTCGATGGCGGCCGCCTCGGCCCAGCGGCCGCGCTCCATCGCCCAGCGCGCCTCGATGGCCGCCATGGCGAAGGCCGCCGTCGCACGCCCGGAGTTGTAGTTCCGCGCGGCGAGGTCCGTCATGATGCCGCGCGCCTCGTCCATGATCTTCTTCGCTTCACCGTCCTGCGCCTGCTGAAGATAGCCATAGACGAGGTAGTCGAGGGCATGCATGCGATCGTCGGGATTGCCGCGGTCCTTCTCGGCGGCGGCGGCCAGGACGTTGCTCTGGATCGTCTCCGGCCACATGCCGAGCAGCACGTAGATGTGCGACGGCATGTGCAGCGCGTGCGGCACCGTGGGCGCGAATTGCGCGTAGCGGCCGGCCGCGCCGAGCCCCTGCTTCGCGAGCGGCGGGTAGTCGTAGGCGTGGATGATGTAGTGCGCGGCGCCCGGATGATTCGGCTCGGCAGCGAAGACCTTCTCCGCGAGGGCCGCGGACTTGCGCTGGTTGGCGTACGTCTTGTCGTGAGGATCGGCGGTCGCCTGCAGCGCCAGCGCGTAGAAGATCGCCGCCTCGCGATCGCTCGGATACTTCGTGTACACCTGCTCCATGGCGCGTCCGTAGGCCTGCACGCGCGTCCGGTGATCCAGCGTGTCGGCATCCTTGAAAAAGGCCTCGGCGGCCGCGATGTAATCCCGCTCGCGCGCCGTCTTCGCGTTCGCCGTCTTGGCCTTTTCGACCGCGTCGAGGCCACGCTTGAGGGCGGCCGGCTGGGGCGGAGCCCAGATCTGGGTCCACTGGCTCATGGCCAAACCCCAGTAGCCGATGGCGCAGTCCGGGTCCGTCTGCGTCACCGCGGTGAACGCCTTCGCGGCTTCGATGTACCAGAACGAATGCAGCAACGCGACGGCGCGCTCGAACGGCTTCTGCACGGTGGCGGCGCACGAAGTCGGGAAGCTGACCTGGCCGATCCGCTCACCGGACGTCTGCGCCGAGGGGGTCGAGGGCGAAACGACGAGCACCGACAGAGCGAGCGAGACGGTGAGCGCGGATCGCCGGTTCATCGGTTCCTCCTCAGGCCGCGGTGAACTTCGGGATGCTCAGCCCGTCCTTCACATCGTCGAAGATCACGCGCACCGGCATACCGATCTTCACCGTCGCCGGATCGACGCCGACGATGTTGGTCATCACCTGCACGCCCTCGTCCAGCTCGATCCACGCGAGCACGTACGGCAGCTCATCGCGAAAGCCGCGCGCCTGTGTGCGGTGCGTGACCGTGAACGTGTAGACGCGGCCGCGGCCGGCGCTCGGCGTCCAGTCCACGTCGGGACTCCAGCACGCCGCGCACACGCCGCGCGGATAATACTGCACGGCGCCGCACGCGCGGCACGTCTGCACGAGCAGCTCGTGGCGCGCACACGCGTCCCAGAACGGCTTGGACTCCGCGGTGATCTCCGGCAGCGGCTTGGTGTACTCGGGCATCACGACCTCCCCAAGAGCAGCGTCGCACCGGAATGCCGGTTGCCGAGCGCGCCGCCCGTGCCGTGCACCAGCGCGACGCGGCAGTCTCTGACCTGCCGCTCGCCGCACTCTCCGCGCAGCTGCTTGACCGCCTCGACCACGAGGAAGATTCCGCGCATGCCCGGGTGATTCGACGAGAGCCCCCCGCCATCGGTATTGATCGGCAGCTCGCCGCCGAGCCCGATGCGGCCGCCCGACACGAACGCGCCGCCCTGCCCTTTTTTGCAGAAGCCGAGATCCTCCAGCGTCACGAGCACGGTGATCGTGAACGAATCGTAGATCATCGCCATCTGCACGTCGCGCGGCGACAGGCCGGCCTCGGCGAACGCGCGCGGGCCCGACTCCGCCGATGCCGAGACGAGAAAGTCACGGCGGCCGGCCGACGTATGGGCGATGGCCTCGGCGCTGCCGAGCAGGCGCACCGGCGGCTTTCGGAGATCGCGCGCGAGGTCGGGATGCACGACGACGAGCGCGCCGCCGCCGTCGGTGATGACGCAGCAGTCCAGCAGATGCAGCGGCGCGGAGATCATCGGTGACTTCAGCACGTCCGCCACGCTGATCGGCTCACGATAGAGCGCCAGCGGATTGAGCGACGCGTGCCTGCGCGTGGCGACGGCGATCTCCGCGAGCTGCTCGGACGTCGTGCCGTACTCGTGCATGTGCCGCCGCGCCACCATCGCGTAGAGCCCGACCGTCGACGTGCCGAAGAGCGCCTCGAACTGATCGAGATAGTCGCCGGAGATGCGCTCGCGCGTGCCGACGGCCACGCCTGACGAGCGGGACGTGCTGCCGTAGGTGATCAGCGCCACGCGACAGCGGCCTTCGGCGATCGCCGCCGCGGCGTGGTTGACGTGGGCGACGAATGACGAGCCGCCGATGGTGGTCCCGTCGATGTATTTCGGATTGAGGTTCAGATAGTCCACGATCGGCAGCGGCCCGATCCCGGGATTCGACGCCACCGTGAAGTAGCCGTCGACGTCGTTCTTCGAGAGCCCCGCGTCCTCCAGCGCCGCGCGCGCCGACAGCGCCTGGATCTCGAGCATGCTCTTCGTGGTCGTGCGCTCGGGAAACTCGTGCACGCCCGCGATCAGCGCCTGCGGCTTCATTTCGCTCTCCGGGGCCGCGCGTGGGCCGAGAGCCCGCGCTCCCAGTAGTACTCCGGCTCGTCCATGTGCTTGCCTACCCAGCGGCCGAGCACGAAGAACGCATCGCTCAGCCGGTTGACATAGCGCAGCGGCCACTCGCCGATCGGCTCCTCGCGCGACAGCGCCAGAATCTCCCGCTCGGCGCGCCGGCACACCGTGCGCGCCTGATGCAGAAAGCCCTGGATGCGTCCGCCGCCCGGCAGCACGAACGACTTGAGCGGCTTGAGATCCTTCTGGCACTGATCCATCAGCTGCTCGAGCTCTCGAACCTCTCCCTCGCCGATGCGGAACATGCCCTCGTACGCCGCGTCGGGCGGTGTCGCCAGCTCGCTGCCCAGATCGAACAGCTGGTTCTGGATCTTCTTGAGCACCTCGTCCAGCCATCGGTGGCGCTCGCGCGCGGACCCGCGTCCCGCCATGCGCTCGGCGTTGAACACGCGCGCCAGACCGACGGCGGCGTTCAGCTCGTCGAGTGTGCCGTACGCGACGATCCGCGCCGAGTCCTTCGGCACGCGGCGTCCGCCGACGAGCGCGGTCTCGCCGCTGTCTCCGAGCCGCGTGTACACGCGCGTGATACTGATCGGCATGCGCCTGGCCTCCTCGATCCGCCGGGTATTCTACTTGAACGCCGACGCGCGGCCGGGGATGATCGGGCCGTGAAGACCCGGCCCCGCGCGGTCCTGCTCGCCGCATCGACGATCCATTTCCTGCACGACGGCTTTTCCGAGACGCTGTACGTCTTCCTGCCGCTGTGGGCCAGCGAGTTCGGCCTGTCGTTCTCGCAGGTCGGTCTCATCCGCACCGTGTACACGGGAGGCATGTCGGCGTTCCAGATTCCGGCCGGCTTTCTCGCCGAGCGTTTCGGTGAGCGCCGCATCCTCGCGTTGGGCACGGCGGTGACGGCGCTGGGCTTCATCGCGGCGGGGTGGGCCGGCGGCTTCGTCTCGCTGCTCGCGCTGCTGCTGTGCGCGGGGCTCGGCTCGGGCGTCCAGCACCCGCTGTCCTCGTCGATCGTGAGCAAGGCCTACGAGGACGGGCGTCGACGCACCGCATTGGGCACCTACAACTTCTCCGGCGACCTCGGCAAGGCCGGCGTCGCCGCCGCCATCGGCGTGCTCGCGGGGCTCGTGGGCTGGCGCGCCGCCGGCGCGACGTACGGCGTGCTCGGCGTGGCGGTGGCGCTGGGGATCGTTCCGCTGCTGAGCCGTCTGGGCGCCGGCGCCGTCGAGGTCCGCAATGTCGACGACCGCCCGGCGGCGAGCGGCTGGGGCATTCGTGACGGGCGCGGCTTCTCGGCGCTGTGCGCGATCGGCATGATCGACAACGCGACGCGCACCGGCTTCCTCACCTTCATGCCGTTCATCCTGATGGCCAAGGGCCTCGGCGTCGGCGGCGTCGGGCTGGCCTTCGCGCTCGTGTTCGCGGGCGGGGCGACGGGGAAGTTCGTGTGCGGCGTGGTCGCCGACCGCGCCGGAGTGATTCGCACCGTCGTCATCACCGAGGCCGCGACGACCGCCCTCATCCTCACGGTCGTGGGCGCGCCGCTGCCTATCGCGCTGGCCGTGCTCATCCCGCTCGGCATCGCGCTGAACGGGACGTCGTCGGTGCTCTACGGCACCGTCGCCGATCTCGTGTCCAGCGAGCGCCGCTCACGCGCGTACGGCCTGTACTACACCGTCAGCGTCGGCGCTTCGGCGCTGGCGCCGACCGTGTGGGGCCTCGTAGGCGACGCCGGCGGCGTGCCGCTCGCGCTCAGTCTCGTCGCGATCGTCGTGCTGGCGACGATCCCGCTCTGCCTGGTGCTACGGCCCGCCGTCGCCGCGCCTGTCACCCAGCGAGGCTGAACGCGCCGCGTTCGCTGGCATATCGGATGCACCCATCGGTTCCGGAGCAGCCTCAGGGAGGAGGGCACCAATGGGTCTCACGAGCGCGCGCGTCGCCAAGCATCCGATTCATCCGATGCTCGTCGTCCTTCCGATCGGCCTCTGGGTCGCCGCCCTGGTCTTCGACATCATCTATGCGTTCACGGACCGGCCCGGCTTGCGCATCGCGGCGTTCTGGAACGTCGGCGCAGGCGTCGTCGCGGCGCTGCTGGCCGCGATCCCGGGCTTCGTGGACTGGCTGAGCCTCACCGGCCGCGCGGCGCGCATCGGCACCTATCACATGATCCTCAACCTCGCTGCCGTGGCGATCTTCGCCGTGAACTGGTTGGTGCGCACGCGCGTCGCCGCCGACTCGCCGTGGCCGCTGATCCTGTCGATCATCGGGGTCGTCGGGATCGGAATCTCCGGCTGGCTCGGCGGTGAGCTGGTCTACGTGCATCGCGTCGGCGTCGAAGAAGAGCCGGATCGCCTGACCGCCGCCCGCCAGCGACGCGTCGCCTGATCCGTCACCGAGGAACACGATCATCGGCATGCTACGCTCGACTGGTGGCGACGCCGACGACACCCGTTCCCGCCGCGGTCGAGACATGGATCACGCGTGCCCGGTGTCTCCGGTGGCTCGACGCGCTCGCCGCATGGCTCGTCCTGCTCGCTGTTGCCGCTGAGCTCCTGCCCGAGCAACCCGGGGGCACCATCGCGGTGAGCTCGCTGGCGCTGCTCGTGATCGGTGCGATGCTGCGCCCTCTGCGCCTGCGCTGGCGGCCCGTGAGCGGCTGGGTAGGTGTGGCGGTGAGCCGAACGCTGCGTCCCGGTCAGCGCGCGTGGTTCGTGCGCGATGGACACGCCGACGCCGTGCTGGTGACCGGGCGTCGTGGTCTGCGGCTGTCGATCGCCGCGCCGAATGTCGGCGCGGAAGAGACGCTGACCGTTCGGCGGACGCGGGTGTTCTTGATTCCCGTCTCGCGCTTCGCGGCCTAACGCTTCGCCGCGCGCCGGGCTCGCTCCTGACGCTCGACGTCGCGCGTCGCCAGCTCGGCCTTCGTGACGACGACGAGGGTGTCCTGTATCTGCCCGCCGACGAAGTCGACGTCACACGTCGGCCCGTTCCAGGTCACGTGGTTGCCCTTGTAGACGATCGTGGGTTGGCCGTACTCCTTCAGGAGCGTCTTGGCCAGCACCACGCGATAGCGTGTGTGCGCGTCGAGGCGCCACGCCACCAGCATATTGTTGCGGAAGTAGAAGAAGACGGCGTTCGGCGTGACCTTGCCGTAGGTGACGCCGGCGGCGGCGCGACAGCGGCGCGTGCCGAAGTCGACGGTGGAATCGATCACGTCGCACGACTGCGTCGGAATGCGGAACCGCAAAGTGTCTTCGGAGGCGCCCCAGGGAACGTCGCCGAAGCCCTTGGGCTCTTCCGCGTAGGCAAGGGCGGCAACCGCCAGAAGAGCCGCATAGAGCACGCCGGCGGCGATCTTCAGCTTCACGCTGAGTGATCGAGGCAACGTCCGCGCCAGATGCGTCGGGTCAAGAAATCGCGCAGTTGCGGCGAGCCGCTCGTCCGTCGGTGTCACTCACCTGACGGCGGGTGCCCGCTTGTCAATCCGCGGAGGCCCCCTCCGAATTTCACACGTCGCCGAGCCCGTACTCCTCCCAGCGCTCCCGCACGCGCGCCTCGTCCTCCGGCGCAGGCCGGACGGTCGGCGGAAAACGCTCGCCGCCCCACTCGGCGCGCCGCTCGAACTTCCAGTTGCGGGTGGCGTCGATGAGCACGCGGTTCCAGAGGCCGGTGCCGAGCTGCGCCACGTTGCGGTCCTCGAGCGGCGTGGAGGGATCGATCGGCGAGCCGAACGAGCCGGGAAAGATCACGATGCCGCCCTCGCCGGCATTCACGCGATGCGCGACAGCCCAGTCGATCTGCTCGTACGACGCGATGTCGATGTCGTCCTCGACCACCCACACGTGCTTGTACCGGTACTGAGCCGCCGCGTTGCCCCACAGCGCCGCGGCGATCTGCTTGGGCTGCCCCTGATAGTGCTTGGTGATCTTCACGCAGACGTTCACGCCATTGGTGATCGGGTGCACGTAGACGTCGCGGACGCCGGGGATTCCGGCGCCGGTGAGGATGTTCCAGGCGATGGCGGCACGCTGCACGGAGGACATCACGCTGTTCTCGCTGTACGAGCCCGGCAACGTGCCCTCGAGACAGCCCTGGAAGATCGGATCGCGCCGGTGCGTGATGCACGTGATCTTCATCGTGGGCCGCGGCGTCGGGACGTCGGAGACGTACCCGGTGAACTCGCCGAAGGGCCCCTCCGACTCGTACGTGCCGGGGTCGTCGGAGATGACACCCTCGATGACGATCTCCGCCGAGGCCGGCACCTCGAGATCGACGGTCTCGCATCGCACCAGCTCCGCCGGCTCACCGCGATAGCCGCCCATCACGTCCCACTCGCACACGCCGGTCGGGATCGGTGAGCCGGCGAGAAACGGCATGATCGGATCCCAGCCGATGACACAGGCAACGGGCATGGCCTGGCCCCGCCCCGCATATTTCACGAAGTGGGCTCCCCAGTGCTGGCCGCCCTTGATGAGCAGAAACGGCGTGGTGTTCTTTTGCCCGATCATGCCGCGGTAGATCCCGACGTTCATCACGCGGATGTCCGGATCGCGCGTGACGATGCCCGAGAAGGTGTGGATGTAGCGGCCGCCTTCGCGGAAGTTCCACTTGGGAACGGGGAACTCGGTCTGATCCACCGCGTCGCCGCGGATGACGACCTCCTTCACCGGTCCGGTCGAGACGACACGGGGCGCGATGGTCTCCCGATTCTTCTTCATCACGTACTGCACCAGCTCGGCGTTGCCGACGTCGCGGGGAAAGCCGAGCGCCAGCGCGAGGCGGCGGCGATCGCCGAGCGCGTTCGTCAGCACCCGCGTGCACCGCCCGCTGCGATAGCCCTTGATGTTCTCGAAGAGCAGCGCGGGCCCCTTCTTCTCCAGAGCACGACGGGAGACGGCGCCGATCTCGCGGTCCCAGTCCACCTCCGCGCGGACGCGGCGCAGCTCGTTTTCCTTCTCGAGCAGCGCAATCCAGCCCCGGAGATCGGTGAAGCCCTGGCTCATCGCTGGCCTCCGTACGCCGGCATCACCTCGCCGAGGAAGCGGCGCAGCTGGCCCCGCTGATCCCACGAGGTCAGACGCAGCGCCATGTGGCCGAGCCCGGCGTCGGCGTACGCGCGAAGCTCGGCCGCGCACGCCTTCGGATTCCCCGAGATCGTCCACTGCTCGACGAACTTCGCGGTGAAGCTGGTCGAGTAGTAGGCGTCGAGAAATTTCTTCGACTCCTCGAGCCCGGCCTGGCGGTCCTCGTTGACGTTGATGTTGTGATAGAGCGCGCTGCCGAGCGCCGCGGGATCGCGACCCTCCTCCTTGGCCATCGCGCGGATGCGGCCGAACTGCTCGGCGAACTCGGAGGGGCTCAGCTTGTTCGTCATCCAGCCATCGGCGAACTTGGCGACGCGCCGGAACCCGCGCTCGACGACGGGCGCCGCCGCGCTGGCCCCCTGCTTCCACGTGAGGCCGGTCGGATTCGAGGCGATCCAGATGGGCAGTGGCTTCTGAACGGGCTTCGGCTGCAATGCGACATTGCTGAACTGGTAGAAGCGGCTCGCGTGCGACGCCGTGGCCTCTCCGAAGAGCTTTCTGAGGATCACGATCCCGTCCTCCAGACGCGCCACGCGGTCGGCGGAGGCGATTGCCATCACCGCGTGCTCGGCCGCCTGCGCGGCGTTGGCGCTGTCGGGTCCGCCGAGACACACGGCGAGCCACGCGCGGCCCTCGCTGAGCACGTCGAGGCTGGCCCACTGTTGCGCGAACAGCACAGGATGGCGATGCACGAAGGTCGCGAGGCATCCAACGCCCAGACGCACGCGCCGCGTGATGCCCGCCAACGCGGAGAGGAGCGACACCGACTCCAGCCGCGGCTTGGCAAGCAGGCTGTCGCCGACCCAGACGGCGTCGAAGACGCCGGATGCTTCGGCGGCCACCGTTTGCTCGAGCAGGTCGCGCGCCTTGATGGCGCCCAGCACCACGGCGCGGTTGGCGAGGATGAGACCGAGCGTCTGTGCCATGGTTAGCGCCCTCGGTATTGCGGTGCTCGCTTCTCGACGAACGACTTCACGCCTTCCTCGTAGTCGTGGGTGCTTCGCAGCCACGCGTAGGCCTTGCGCTCGAGCTCGAGCGCCGTGTCCAGCGGCGCGTCGGCGCCGCGGTTGAGCACCATCTTGAGCGTCCGCAGCGCGAGCGGCGCGCGCTCGGCGAGCTCGCCGGCGAGCGCGCCGACCGCCTCGTCGAGCTTGTCGTTGGCCACGGCCTGGGTGATCAGGCCCCACGCCTCCGCACGCTCGGCGCCGATGCGCTGCCCCGTCATCATGAACAGCTTGGCGCGCGTCATGCCGATCAGGCGCAATGCGCGCTGCGTGCCGCCGGAGCCCGGGATCATGCCGAGACGAACCTCGGGGAACGCGAACTCCGAGCGAAGAGTGGCGATGCGGAAGTCGCAGGCGACAGCCAGCTCGAGCCCGGCGCCCATCGTGTAGCCGTCGATCGCGGCGATCACCGGCTTGCGGAAGCGCTCGGCCGACGTGAGCGTGTCGCCCCACATCTCGAGATCCGCCGGCGCCAACGTCAGGAACTCGGCGACGTCGCCGCCGGCGCTGAAGGCCTTGCCGCCCGCGCCGCGCACGATGACGACGCGCACGGCGTCGTCGGCCTCCAGGGTGGCGAAGATGCCGGGGAACTCGTTGCGCATCGCCACCGTCATCGTATTCATCTTCGGCTGGCGGTCGATCCACAGCGTCGCCACCGGTCCTCGGCGCTCCACTCGCAGAAACTCGCTCACGTGCCTGGCCCTCCCTGGGGCGGCGACTCCGGGATCATGGTGTGATCTCTGCGTACCGACCGTCCCGGAGCAGACGGCGCAGGATCTTGCCCGACGCGGTCTTGGGAATCTCGCGCACGAAGACGACGCGCCGCGGGCGCTTGAACGCGGCGAGATCGGGCGCGGCCAGACAGAAGGCGTCGAGCGCCCCGAACGTGAGCGCCGGGCTTTTCGCGACGACGAAGGCGACGACCCGCTCGCCCAGCCGCTCGTCGGGCTCGCCGACCACCGCGACGTCGCGAACGTCGGGATGGCGCGCCAGCACGTCCTCGATCTCGACCGGATGGATGTTTTCGCCGCCGCTGATGATCATGTCGTCCACGCGTCCGGCCACGTACAGCTCCCCGTCCGCATCGAGCCACCCCATGTCGCCCGTGAAGTACCAGCCCTCGCGCAGCGCCCTGGCGTCGGCATCGGGCCGGTTCCAGTACCCGGCGAACGCCTCCTCGGACGCGAGGCTGGCGATGATCTCACCCTTCTCGCCCGGCGCCACGATCTCGTCGGGCGCCACGCGACGCTCGGTGGAAGCGGCCACCACGCGAATCGTGCCGTGCAGGCCGGCGCGGCCCGCGCAGCCGGGCTTGGCCGCGACGTCAGAACGCACGGTGAAGGTGTAGAGCTCCGTCGAGCCATAGTGGTTGACGAAGACCTCCGGGCCGAACGCGTCGACACAATCCCTGGTCAACGGCGCCAGCATCGGCGCGCCGGCATACGCCAGCTTGCGCACGCTCGACACGTCCGCCGCGTCGAAACCGGTGGCGTGCACGAGATCGTAGAACAACGTCGGAATCAGGTAGAGGGCCGTGAGACGCTCGCGCGCGATCAGGCTCAGCGCCGTCGCGGCGCTCCAGTCCGGCTGACAGACGAAGCAGCCGTCGATCGCCGCCATGCTCGTGAGCGCGTGAATCCCCATCGTGTGATAGAGCGGCATCACGCCGAGCGTGCGCTCTTCCCACGTGTAGCTGCACTGCACGACGTGCGCGACGGCGCCGGCCCAGTGATTGCGATGCGTGCGCGGCACGCCCTTCGGCCGGCCGGTCGTGCCGGACGTATAGAGGATGAGCGAGAGGTCGCTCGCGGCCACGGGCGGCAGCGATCCTGGCCGCGTCGCGGCAAGCTCCTCGAACGCGAGCGCTCCGCGCGGACCGCCCTCGCCGACGGCCACGAGGCGGACGTCCACGCCATCTGCGGCTTCGGCCAGCGCGGCGGCCGTGGACGCTTCGCAGAGCGCCACGCGGGCGCCACAGTCGTGCAGCACGTAGCGCAGCTCGCCCGGCGCGAGCCGGAAGTTCACCGGCGTCGGCACGCCGCCCGAGAGCTGCAGCGCCCAATACGCCAGCACATGCTCGAGGCGATTGCGCAGCACCAGGAGCACGCGGTCGCCGCGTCCGACGCCGAGGTGTCGGAATCCCTGCGCGAGCCCGCGCGCCCGTGCCGCCAGCTCGGAGTACGTCAGACGCCGGTCACCGTCGACGACGGCGTCGGCATGGGGGCGTCGGAGAGCGGCACGCTCGAGGAGGGCGGCCAGCGTCAAGGGACGAGCAGGACCTTGCCCTTGTTCTTTCGATCCAGCACGTGCTGGACAGCGGCGTGCGCGTCCTTCAGCGGAAACGCACGGTCGATGACCGGCTTCAGGCGGCCGGCGGCGACCTCATCGAGCACGGTGCGCAGCTCGACGATGGAGCCGAGATTGGTGCCGACGATCCGGAGATTCTTGCTGTACACGTGACGCAGATCGAGCCGACCCCAGTGCGTGTCGTGCGAGCCGATGGACACGAGCGTGCCGAGCCGGGTCAGCGCATACGACGAGCGCTCGAAGGTCTCGCCGCCGATGTGCTCCACGACGACGTCCACGCCGCGCTTGGCCGTCCAGCGCTTGGCCTCCTCGACGAAGTCCTGCGTGCGGTAGTTGACGACGTGCTCGGCGCCGAGCTTCCTCGCGAAGTCGATCTTGTCGTCGCTGCCGACCGTCGTCATCACGCGCGCGCCCATCAGGCGCGCGATCTGGATGGCCGCGCTGCCGACGCCGCTGCCCGCGGCCTGCACGAGCACGGTCTGGCCGGGCTTGAGGTCGGCCTGGGCGACGAGCGCGTGCCACGAGGTCAGCATCGCCAGCGGCACCGCAGCGCCGCTCTCGAACGAGATGGATTCCGGCAACGGCAGGCAATTCGCCGCCGGCACGCGGACGAGCTCGGCGTAGCCGCCGTCCTTGTGCGCACCGAGGTAGCCGTAGCGCAGGCACACCGTCCGCTCGCCGCGGACGCAGAACTCGCACGTCCCACACGAGAAGCCGGGGAACACGATCACGCGCTGCCCGGCCTCCGTCGTACCCGTCACCTCACACCCGTTGATGTGCGGCAGGCCTTCCGGCGGGGGAAAGCGGCCGTCGAGGAGCAGCATGTCGACCTGATTCAGCGCGCACGCGCGCACGCGAACGACGACGTGCGTCGCATCCGCCACGGGATCCTTGTAGTCCCCGTAGAGGATCTTGTCGCTGCCGCCGTGCTCCTCGAAGTACGCCGCCTTCATCTAGAACGGAACCTCGGTCCGCTCATCCTTCACGCGCCGGGCCTTGTGATCCCACCGCGGGAGCGCCCCGGGCTCGGTGGCCTCGACCGTCACGCGAATGCCGAGCCCGACCCGCAGCGCATCGCTGAGCTGGCTGCAGAGCCCGTCGCGCTCGCGGGACGAGAGCGCGGGTGAAGGATCGACGCGCACGGCGATGTCGTCCAGGCCCTCGTGGCGCCGGAACACGATCTGGAACTCGTCCACGCCGGCGAACGGCCGCACCAGCTCCTCGACGCGGCGCGGGTACACGATGATCCCACGGACCTTCTTCATGTCGTCCAAACGCGCGAGCACGCCGCCTTCCAGCGCGAGCAGCGTGCGCCCGCACGGGCAGCGGCGGTCGGCCACCTGCACGACGTCACGCGTGCGGTACCGGATGAGCGGCATCGCCTTGCGATACAGGCTGGTGAAGACGAGCTCGCCTCGCCCGCCGGGCTTCACCGGCTCGCCCGCCTCGTCGAGGACTTCGGCCAGGCAGTAGTCCTCGTTGACGTGCACGAGACCAGCGCGCGCGTCGCACTCGAAGCCCCAGGCGGCGATCTCGGTCAGTCCCGGCAGGTCATACGCCCGCGCGCCGAACGCCGCTTCGATCCGGGCCTTGGTCGCCGGGATCGAGGCACCCGGCTCACCCGTGTGCCAGGTGATCCGCACCTTCGTGTCCTTCGCGAGATCGACGCCCTTCTTCGCCGCCTGCTCGGCGAGGAACAGCGCGTACGACGGCGTGCAGCCGAGCACGGTGATGGGCCACGTGAGCAGCGCGTCGATGCGCTGATCGGTCGACAATCCGCCGGCCGGGAAGACGAGGCAGCCGAGATCCTGCGCCGCGTAGAAGCCGGACCAGTAACCGATCCACGGGCCGTAGGAGAAGGCCGCCATCACCATGTCGGCGCGGCGGACGCCGAACGCGTGGAGCGCGCGCGCGTACGAATGATAGAAGCCGTACCAGTCGTCCGCCGTGTCGAGGAACGCGAGCGGCCGTCCGGTCGTCGCCGACGTCATGTGGATGCGCAGCACGTCGGCGAACGGCACCGCGAGCAGATCGCCCCACGGCGGCTTCGCCGCCTGGTTCTCCTTGAGCTCGTCCTTCGTCGTGAACGGCAGGCGGCGAAGATCGTCGGGCGTCTTCACGGTTCTCGCGCCGGCGAGCTTGCGGCGATAGAAGGGACTGTGGGCGCGCGCGTGCGCGAGCTGCTCGCGAAGCTTCCGCGCCTGGAGCCGACGCATGTCGGCGCGCGAGGCGCGCTCGAGCCGCGGCTCGAGGTAGCGGGACACCACGGACTACTTGCCCTTGAGCAGGTCGGCCATCTTGCCGAAGAATTTGTCCGCCATCATCTTCGACACACCCCCGAGCATTCGCTGGCCCACGGAGGCGATCAATCCGCCGACCTGGACGTCGGCGCTGTACGCAACGCGCGTGCCGCCGCCTTCCGAGTCAGTCAGCGAAATGAGCGTATCGCCGCGAATGAAGCCGGGCCCCCCGCTGCCTTCCACCGCCATTTTGTACGACTCGGGCGGCTTCTTGTCCGCGAGCTTGACCTTGCCCTCGAAGGTGCCCTTCACGCCGCCCACGCCGATCTTCATCGTCGCCTTGTACTCGTCGGGGCCGATGGCCTCGAGCTTTTCGCAGCCGGGAATGGCTTGCCGCAGACGACCCGGATCGAGAAATGCCTCCCACACCTGCTGGCGGGACGCGGGAACCTCGTACGCGCCTTCGAGCTTCATGCCGCGGATCTCCTTTGCGCGAGGTGACGGACGCGGGCTCGAATCGTACCACGGGCATCGCCGTTGCAGCCCACGGGCATGGCCGTTGCACCCTCTGCGCCCTCGCGCTGGCCGGCGGGATGACGGTCGCGTGCAATCGCACGGAGACTGACCGCGTCGGCACCGTGCCCGACCGAACCAGCCCGTCGGCGTCGCCCGGCACGACGTCGAGCGGCTCGACGTCACGCTCGACCGACACCACCACGACGTCCCCGTCTGGTGGCACGTCGGCGACTTCACCGAGCGGCAGCGGGAGCACGTCCGCCAGCTCGAGCACGAAGTAACGGCCGCTGCGCCGGCGCGCCCGGGCTCGCCCCGTGCGCGTCGGCGCTTACCGACGCGACGTCGCCCGCCCTGCCACGAGACTCGCGATGGCATCGGCGGCGACCGGCGTCTCCACGATGATCCCCTCGCCGGCGGGGTCGTATGCCTTCACGCGCGCGATGCCGAGTGTCTCGCCTGTGGAGCCGAGCACGCCGAGCAGCAAGCCCTCGGCGAGCGAGGCGAGCGGCTGACCGCGGCGATCACGGATGGGAACCCGCGCCTGCGGCAGCGAGATCGTCGCCCCGCGCGCGAAGTAGTCGCGTAGCATCTGCTCGCGGTGCTCGCGGCGCCGTGTCGCCGTGCGGCGCACGACGGCCGACGACGGCACCAGCCTGACGACACGCGGCCGCTCAGCGCCTTCGATCGCGCGCGCGATCGGCTCGCTCTCGTCGCGACGCTGCAGCACCAGCACGAGGTCGGGATCCGCCGCGCGAACCTTCGCGCGCTTGAGCGCCAGGCCCAGCGGTCCTTCGACGAGCCCGCCGGTGTCGATGAGCACACGGTCGAAGCCGGCCTCCAGCGCGCGCCGCACCAATCGTCCTGTCGCGTCCGCCGTCTCACGGATGTAGCGCACGGGCGAGGTATCGCCGACGAATTCCAGCGCGAGCACTTCGGCGTCGGCGAGGCGGCTGAGCGTGCCGGTGACGCGTCCGAGACCGACGGTGGTGGGCGGACCGATCTCCGACTGGCCGATGTCGGCATCCACGACCGCCACACGCTCGCCGCGCGCGGCCAGCGCGCTCGCAAGGCGCGCGGTGAGCGATGTCTTGCCGGTGTCGCTGGTTCCGAGAATGAGCGTCACACGGGCCTGCGACGCCGCCTCGAGGGCAGCGGCGCCGGCTCCGGCGTCGCTCACCCGAGCGTGGCGATCGCCGCCTTCATCCGCGCCAGCCCCTCGCTGATGAGCGCGTCGCTCGTCGCGTACGAGAACCGGACGTGCGCGTCGGAGCCGAAGTCCAGGCCCGGCACGACCGCCACACGCGCGGCCTCGAGCAGGAAGCCGGTCACGTCGAGCGAGCCCTTCAGCGTCGTGCGCGCGTCGCTGTGCGTCCACGTCCGCCCGAAGAGGCCCGAGACGTTGGCGAACGCGTAGAACGCGCCTTTCGGCATCACGCACGACACGCCGGGCAACGTGTTGAGCCCGCCGATGATCAGCCGGCGTCGGCGGTCGAACTCGCCCGCCATCTTCGCCACCAGATCTTGAGAACCCGACAGCGCTTCGACCGCGGCCCACTGCGCGACCGACGACGGATTGGAGGTCACCTGGCTCTGGACGTCCGTCATCGCGCGGATCAGCGCGCGCGGACCCGCCGCATAGCCGATGCGCCAGCCGGTCATCGCGTACGCCTTCGAGCACGTGTTGACGACGACGGTGCGGGCCTTGACCTCCGGACCAAGAGACGCGATCGAGACGTGGCGCCCCTCGAACGTCAGGGACTCGTAGCACTCGTCGGAGACGACCCACAGCCCGCGCTCCACGGCCAGCCGCGCCACCGCCTCGAGCGCGTCGCGCGAGAACACGGCGCCCGTCGGATTGTTGGGGCTGTTGAGCACGACGAGCTTCGTGCGAGCCGTGACGGCGGCGCGCAGGCGCTCGGGATCGAGGTCGAAGCCCGTCGCCTCGCGCGTGTCCACCGCCACCGGGACAGCGCCCAGCAGCCGCGCCTGCTCGGGGTACGAGACCCAGAACGGGCTCGGCACGAGCATCTCGTCACCGGGATTCAGCAGCGCGGTGGCGAGATTGTAGAGCGCGTGCTTGGCCCCGCACGACACGAGGATGTCGTCCGGCGTGTAGTCCAGGCCGTCATCGCGCTTGAGCTTGGCGCAGACGGCCGCGCGCAGCTCGGGAACGCCGCCGACCTCCGTGTATTTCGTCTGGCCGCGGCGCATCGCCTGGAACGCGGCGTTCTTGATGCGCTCGGGCGTGTCGAAATCCGGCTCGCCCGCGCCGAACGAGATCACGTCGATGCCGCGAGCCCGCAGCTCGCGCGCCTTCGCCTGCACGGCGAGGGTCGACGACGGCGCCAGCGTCTTGAGGCGATCGGCCAGCATCACTTGATGGGGAACTTCTCGGTCAGCCGCTTCTCGACGACGGGCGGCACCATGCCGGCGACGGACGTGCCGAAGCTCGCCACCTCTTTGATGAGCCGTGACGAGATGTAGGTGTACTTCTCGTGCGGCATCAGGAACACCGTCTCGACGTTGGAGCGCAGTTTGCGGTTCATGAGCGCCATCTGGAATTCGTACTCGAAGTCCGACACGGCGCGAATGCCCCGCACGATGCAGTCGGCCCGCTCGCGCGCGACGAGATCGATGAGGAGCCCGTCGAAAGAGACGATACGCAGATGCGGACCGCCGCCGAGGTTCGCCGTGGCCTCGTCGATCATCTCCAGGCGCTGCTGCACGGTGAACAGCGGCTGTTTCGACGGATTGGCGACGACGGCGACGATGACCTCGTCGAAGATCGCGAGGCTCCGCTGGATGACGTCGACGTGGCCGTTGTGCAGCGGATCGAACATTCCAGGATAGACGGCGCGCTTGGCCACTTCATCACCCTCGCTCGCTCGCGGATTACGACCTGCGCATCGTAGCCGTGCGGTGAAAAGAAATCAAGGCGCGGGGGCGTCGCGCACGAGCGCGTGGAGGCTCTCGCGCAAGCGGCGGTGCGCGTCGAGCCGGGCGAGGTACGTCGCCTCGCTCACGCCGCCCTTGGCGCGCATCACACGCCGCAGGCGTTCCCGCTCGTCGGCGGACCAGCGCGCGAGATCCGGAATCAATCCGATCACCGTCGCGAGCCGCTCGAAGGCCCGGCGCTCGGCCCCAGGCCAGCGCCGCCAGTCCCGGACGCCGAGCGCCCGCGCGACGCGCGCCGCCGCGTCGGCGGTGGCGGCGCGTCGGTCGCCGTCGAACGCGCGCGTGATGTGGCCGGTCACCAGCGCGGCCAGCCGACTGCCGCTCACCGTCGCGATCGAAGCGTCGCCATCGAGGGTCAGGGCGAGATTCGAGCGTCCGAGGTGCTTGAGGATCGCCGTCGACGACCGATACCGGGGATCGCGCGCGATGCGCGAGCGCTCGGCCTCGGCGAGCCGACGAATGTCGGGATCGACGGGATGGAAGCCGAGCTTCGCGTAGAAGTAGAACGCTCCGGACTCCAGCGCCTCGGGGTTGGACTCGTCGATCTGCGAGCGATCGACAACAACGCACCGCATTCGAAACACCTGATAGTAGACGCGCAGGATCTGGCCGATGAGACGTGCAGACTCGCCCTGACGGAACGACTCGAAGATGTTGAGCGCGAACTCCAGCGTGCCGAGGCATCCCCAGCCGCCGCCGTAGCTGACGGGAATCCCGTTCTTGAACGCGAGGTACGCGTAGTAGGCGTCGAGCGGCAGACGGTCGTCCGGTGACAGGCCGACGAGCGCGACGCGCAGGCCGTCGCCGGGGTCCGCCACCAGCACGTCGTGCGCGTTCGGGCTGGCGAACGCGTGCAGCTCACGCGCACGCGTCGCCATCGAGGCGCGCGCCGCCTCGATGACCGCGGTCGCGAGCGCACGGTCCGCCTGACGTGGCGCTCGAATCGCGCGGCGGATTTCGCGCGGCAGATCGATGCCGCCGCGCCGGAGGTCGGTGCGATGCCACGATGTCGGCGCGCCGCGCAGCCGCAGCCGCGAGCGCGAGGGCGCGTCGCCGCGCAGACGCCACACGATCGGCAGCGCCAGCGATTCGAACAACCACTCGCGGGTTTCTTGCGACATCGGCGGCGCGTGGAAGAGGCGCAGCAGCACGTCGAGATCGCTCCGCCGCTCGGCGCCCGCCAGACGCAGCCAGCGCCGCCAGCCGAGCCCGCCCTCGGTGAACGCCTCGGCCTCCGTCGGGGTGACGAGCAGAGACAGCGCCTCCTCGAGCCGCTCGCCGCCGTCGAACTCCGCCCACGCGATCGTCACGTCGCCCGGAAAGCGCGCCGCCAACCACCGCGTCATCGGCAGGCCGAACGGATAATCCAGGTCCGTTTCGGCGATCCCGGAGTCGTGCAGGCGCGCCCGCGCCGCCGCCGTCAGATGCCGCACGCGCTCCCCAAACCGCCGCAGCGCCTCCTCGGCCGACTCCTGGACGGCCGGGTCGTCCGGATAGGCCCGCATGAAGCAGAGGATCTCGTGCACGCGGACCAGCATCGCGGCGGTCGAGATGGGCGTGCCGGCCAGGCGAGCGAGGAGATGCAGCTTCTCGCGGCGCGCCGGCGCGCCGAAGCGCGACGCACACGCCGCCAGCGCGTCGACGAGGGCGCGGAGCCCGCCGCCGCGCACGCGACGCGCGTTCACGCCGAGGCCGCTTCGGTCGTCGATGGCGGCGGTCCGGCGCCCGGCGCGTCGCGACGAAAGAACGTCAGCGTCGTCTCCCCGAACCGCCGCGCCCGAAACGCCGTCAGCCCGCCGACCGACGTCGGCGGCGCGCGCTTGGTGAGGTGCTGCGCGACCACGACGGCGCCGTCGGCAAGGAGCTCCACGCCGAGGGCGTCCAGCGTCGTCGCGACGTCGTCCCCGTCGTAGGGCGGATCGAGGAACACGACGTCGAAGCGCTCGCCGTCGCGCGACAGCGTCTGCAGCGCACGCCGGACGTCGTCACGGACGACGCGCGCCGCGCGCGCGACGCCGAGCGCCGTCACGTTGGCGCGCAGCGCATGCACCGCCCGCGCATCGCGCTCGACGAATGTGGCGTGCGCGGCTCCGCGCGAGAGCGCCTCCAGGCCGACGCCTCCCGCGCCCGCGAAGAGATCGAGCACGCGGGCTTCGGGCAGCCATGGCATCAGGGTGTCGAGCAGCGCGATCCGCACCTGGTCGGCCGTCGGCCGCGTCGTCTCCCCGCGCGGCGTCACGAGCCGCCGGCCCTTGTACGCGCCGGCGATGATCCGCACGCTCAGCCCACGCTGGCGAGGTCGAGCTTGCCGCGCCAGCGCGTGAGCAGAGCCTGACGCAGGCCGCGATGCGCCGACTGCCGGAGCTCGGGATCCTCGGCGATGATCGTCTGGGCCTCGCGACGGGCCTCCTCGAGGATGGCGGTGTCGCGCAGGAGATCGGCCACACGAAACTCGGGCAGGCCCGACTGGCGCGTGCCGAAGAACTCGCCCGGGCCGCGAAGCTGCAGGTCGACCTCCGCGATCTTGAACCCGTCGTTGGTCTCGACCATCGCGTCCACGCGGCGCCGGGCATCCTCGCTGAGCCGCCCGCTCGTGAGCAGGATGCAGTACGACTTCCACGGACCGCGGCCCACGCGGCCCCGCAGCTGATGCAGCTGCGAGAGGCCGAAGCGCTCCGCGTGCTCGATCAGCATGACCGAGGCGTTCGGCACGTCGATGCCGACCTCGATCACCGTGGTCGCCACCAGCACCTGGATGGTACCGGCCTTGAACGATCGCATGATCGCGTCCTTGTCCTCGCTCGAAAGACGACCGTGGAGCAGGCCGACGGTCAGCTCGGCGAAGACGTCGTGTTGCAGGTGGCGCGCCATGTCGGTGGCCGCCTTGAGGTCCATCTGCTCGGACTCCTCGACGAGCGGGTACACCACGTACACCTGTCGACCGTCGGCGATCTGCTCGCGCAGGAACGCGTAGATCGCCGCGCGCCTGCTCTCCGTGCGCGCGACGGTCTTCACGGGTTTCCGCCCGGGCGGCAGCTCGTCGATGACGCTCACGTCGAGGTCGCCGTAGAGGGTCAGCGCCAGGGTCCGCGGAATCGGTGTGGCCGTCATCACCAGCACATCGGGACGCTCGCCCTTGCCGCGGAGTCGCGCGCGCTGGTGGACGCCGAAGCGGTGCTGCTCATCGACGACGGCGAGGCCGAGGCGTTTGAATGCGACGGGCTCCTGCACGAGCGCATGCGTGCCGACGATGCAGCCGAATTCTCCCGCCGCGATCGCCGCGCGCCGGGCGGCTCGCTCGCGCGGCTTCAGCCCCGACGTGAGCAGCGTGACGCCGATGCCGAGGGGCTCGAGCAGACGGCGGAACGTCGCGAGGTGCTGCTCGGCGAGGATCTCGGTGGGCGCCATGACGGCCGCCTGGTACCCGGCATCGACGGCCGCGCAGACGGCGAGCGCGGCCACGACCGTTTTCCCGGAGCCGACGTCGCCCTGCAGCAGGCGGTGCATCGGATAGGGTGCCGCCATGTCACGCCGGACGTCGTCCCAGACACGCTCTTGCGCCGCGGTCAGCGAGAACGGCAGGCTCGCGCGAAGTCGCCCGATGAGCTCGCCGCGCGGCCGCATCGAGATGCCCTTCTCGCGGGTCGTGCGCGCCCTCAAGATCGCCAGCCCGAGCTGCAGCAGCAGGAAATCGTCGAACGCGAGCCGGCGCACGGCGGCTGCACGCTCCGTCTCGCTCGCGGGGAAATGCGCGCCGCGTACGGCCTCGGCCAGCGGCATCAGCCGTCGGCGGGCTCGCGCGGCGTCGGGAATCGTTTCTTCGACCTCGTGCGCGTGCGCCTCGACGAGCCGCCACATCAGCGAGCGCAGCCCCTGCTGCGGCAACCCCTCGGTGCTCGAGTAGACGGGGACGAGCGCGCCGGCGTGGATCGGCTCGTCGTCGGCCGCGTCGACGGTCTCCCACTCCTGCACCTGCAGCGTGATCTTGTCCTTGTAGCGCGAGCCGCGGCCGTGAACGATCAATCGCTGCCCACGCTGCACGGAGCGCGCGATCCAGGGACGGCCCCAGACCGTCGCCGTGGCGTAGCCGCTCTCGTCGCGCAACACGATCTGCACCGGATGACGTGAGCGTCCCGGGGGCGGCGCGCTGACGGCGAGCACCGTCCCCGAGCACGTCGCCGTCTCGCCGGGACGGATCGAGCGCAGCGGGGTGAAGTGCGTGCGGTCCTCGTGACGCATCGGCAGATGAAAGAGCGCATCGGCGATGGTGACCAGGCCCTTGCGCTCGAGCAGCCGGGCGCGGTGCGGCCCGACGCCCTTCACGAACTGCAGCGGTGTCATCAGGCCGGCGGGGGCCCGCGTTTGCCGGCCCGAAGTCATCGTGGTATAAACCGTTGTTGGTCCCGGCCGTTCGCGGCGCGCGCCGTGTGGCTCGCGATCCGGCTCACGTGGTCCGCAATCCGATTCGGGGAGAGGTCATGGCTCAGCGGTGCGATGTCTGCGGAAAGGGTCCTGCCGTCGGCAACTCGATCAGTCACGCTCACAAGCTGACACGGCGGCGCTGGTTGCCCAACCTCGTCTCGATGCGGGCCCTGGTGGGAGGCCGTGCGAAGCGCATGCGCGTGTGCACGCGCTGCCTGAAGGCCGGCAAAGTCACGAAGGTCATTTAAGCACGGAAGCACAAACGGGAGGGGGCGTTGCCCCCTCCCGAATGGTGACTGGTGGAGGGCCGCCACCCCCCACCGGTATAGATGGTCTCCTTACTTCTTCTTCTTCTTGGTCGCCTTCTTCTTCTTCGCCATTGAGGTTTCACCTCCCTCCCTGTCGCAGAGTGCGGATCGTGGTGCTGCTCAGTACCCCATCGCTTCACGACGCAGATGCTCCGCCTGCTCGGGGCCGCGCGGCTCGTAGCCGACGAGATCGACGTAGAGCTGCGGCAGACTGACGACCTTGAGGCCCGCCTTCTCGAGGACGCCGTAGAACACGCCCGGGTCGTACGGCGAGAGCAAATGCAGCGCGCCGTCGGTCTCGCCGGCGGGGCGCAGGCCGAGCGCCGCGGCCACCGGCGCCGGATCGCCCTCCACGTAACAGTGCAGGGCGCTCAGCCGGGGCATCGGCGCGACGAGCGACAGACCCGCGCTGAGCGTGAACGCATAGCGGCGCCCCTCGACCGTGGCGGCGCGGGCGACGTCGGCCATGAGGCGGCGGTTCACGCGCTCGGGGACGAAATACGAAGCGATCTCGTTCGTGCGATAGGTGTAGGACTCGCGCCAGGTCTCCAGAAGATCGGCCGGCTTGCTGAGGTGAATTCGCTGCGCCTGATCGCGCTCCACCCAGCGGAGGTCTTCGAGCCGGCTGATCACGTTGTGTGAGTGACCGAGGCTGACCTCGGCCGCCTTGGCCAGCTCTTCGAGACGCCACGCGCGTTGGGGCTCGGCCAGCAGCACGCGCACGACACGCGTCGCCCGAGGGGCGAAGAGCGAGCGCAGGGGACGGGCGGACGGCCGGACGTTGCGCTTGCCTTCTTTTTCGATGAGGACGTGGTCGAAGGCCAGGTAGCAGTTGCCCGACAGGTCGACGTAGCCGAAGTTGTTGTCCTTGAGGATGCGGGCGCTCTGCGGTCCTATGTACACGGCCGCGGCGATGGGATACGCCGTCGGCAGCTCACGGCGCACCTCGGCCAAACGCGTCACCGCCCCGCGAATCTGCCGCGGCTGACCGAGCGAGCTGACCTCAACGACCACGACCCTCTCCGCGTCGCCCAGGCGAAATTTCACCGCAACGTCCACGGGTTTGCCGGCGGCCCGGAGATCGGCGACCTCCTCCCACGCCTTCACCTTCGGGAAGAGCTCCCGCAGGCGCTGGGCTACTTGTCGCCGAATATCCACGGTTTTCACCATGTTTCTCTTGCTCCCGGGCTTTCAGCATCTGCTGAAACAATTAGAACAATTGAAAGTGGCTGTCAACACAAAACTCGCTGGAGACGACTAGAACACTGGCTGGTAGGCCCTGTTCGGTGGGAACCGAGCGCCGACGCGACCAGGCGTTGCGGTCTTACGGCAGGTCTTCGCCTTCCTCGATGCGGTGCATCGTCTCGTCGTCGAGACCGAAGTAATGACCGAGCTCGTGCACGACCGTTTCCCGCACGATCTCGGCCATCTCCTCTTCGTCCGCCGCGTCCTCCTCGATCGGTCCCTGGTAGATCGTCACGACGTCCGGCAGGACGTTCCCGTAGGAACCGTCGCGCCGTGTGAGGTCGACGCCGCGATAGAGACCGTAGAGCGTGTCGGGCGGCTCGATGCCCATCTCGGCCAGCGTCTCGTCGTCGGCCCAGTCCTCGACCACCACGGCGATGTTCTTGATCTTGTCTTTGAATTTTCGCGGCAGGCTACGCATCGCACGCGCAACGAGGGCCTCGAACTGCGGCCGTGTCATTGGTCGAGATGTTTCAACGAGCGCCACGGCTTTGCCGACGCGCTGCCGAGTATGACGGGCTTTCGGGGGCCGTTTCGGGGCCCCCGATGTTCATAGTCCGCGGACGCGCTCGACGTTGATGACATCCGGCACGTCGCGAATCGCGGTCATGATGTCTTGCAGCTGGCTGAGGTCGGCGACCTCGACCACGAAGTTGTTGATGCCGCGGCGGTCGTCGGTCACCGTGACCTCGGCTTTCGTGATGTTGCCGTTCTTGCTGCCGATAGCGCCGGTGATCTCTGAGAGCAGGCCGGGGCGGTCGTTGCCGATGTACACGGCGATGCGGACGGGGCGCTTGGCCGACTCCTGGGGCGGCGTCTCCTCGTCCCACTCGACGTTGATGAGACGCTCGCGGTCCAGCACGCTCTTGGCCACGGTCAGGCAGTCGCGCGCGTGAACGGTCAGGCCGCGCCCGCGCGTGATGAAGCCGACGATCTGGTCGCCGGGCAGCGGGTTGCAGCACTTGGCGAAGCGCACGAGCAGGTCTTCGACGCCGCGGATCCGCACGCCCTGGTCGGTCTTCGGTTGGGTGCCCGTCGACGCGCGCGGCCGCTCGACGGTGGCGAGCGTGGCGCCCGGCGCCAGCTTGTTCAGCAGCTGGTGGACGGAGGCCTTGCCGTAGCCGACGGCGGCCAGCACGTCGTCGGGCGTCGGATAGCCCAGGTCCGAAGCCGCACGCTGCATCTCCTCGCCCGTGAGGAGCGCCGTCGGATTGAGCCGGTACTTCTTCGCCTCGCGGTCGAAGAGCTCACGCCCGAGCTCGATCGAGCGGGTGCGCTCTTCGATCTTGAGCCACTGGTTGATCTTCGTGCGTGCGCGCGTGGACTTGACGAACTTCAGCCAGTCGCGGCTCGGGTGCTGGTTGGGCGACGTCACGATCTCGACGATGTCGCCCTGACGCAGGGCCGTCCGCAGCGGAACCAGCTTGCCGTTGACCTTCGCGCCCACGCAATGCTCCCCGACCTTGGTGTGGACGGCGAACGCGAAGTCGATCGGTGTGGCGCCGTCCGGCAAGGCTTTCACATCGCCCTTGGGGGTGAAGACGTAGACCTCGTCGGGGAACAGGTCGACGCGGACGCTGTCCAGGAACTCACGCGGGTCCTTCGTATCGTTCTGCGTCTCGATGAGCTGGCGCAGCCACAGCAGCGACTCGTCGAGCTTGTCCTTGCCGGTCTTCTTCTCCTTGTACAGCCAGTGGGCGGCGATGCCTTCCTCGGCGATGCGATGCATCTCCCACGTCCGAATCTGGATCTCCACCGGGTCGCCCTTGGGCCCGATGACCGTCGTGTGGAGCGACTGGTACATGTTGACCTTCGGCATCGCGATGAAGTCCTTGAAGCGGCCGGGCACGGGCTTCCAGAGCGAGTGGATCACGCCGAGGGCGCCGTAGCAGTCACGCACCGAATTGGTGATCACGCGCACGGCGGTCAGGTCGTAGATCTCGTCGAACTCGCGCCCCTGATCGTGCATCTTCTTGAAGATCGAGTAGAAGTGCTTGGGCCGGCCGCGGATCTGCGACTCGATCCCGACCTCGAGCAGCTTCTTCTCGATGAATTTGATGACGTGGTTGATGTCCGCCTCGCGCTCGAGGCGGCGCTTGGCCACGCGCTTTTGCAGATCGACGTAGGCGTCGGGCGAGAGCGTGCGCAGCGCGAGATCCTCGAGCTCGGCCTTGACCTTGGCCATGCCGAGGCGATGGGCGAGCGGCGCGTAGATGTCGAGCGTCTCTTGCGAGATCTTTCGGGCCCTGTCCGACGCGAGGTAGTCGAGCGTGCGCATGTTGTGCAGACGGTCGGCGAGCTTGATCATGAGCACCCGCAGGTCGCGCGCCATCGCCACCAGCATCTTGCGGAAGTTCTCGGCCTGGCGCTCCTCGCGCGAGGAGAACGCGAGCTTGCCTAGCTTGGTCACCCCGTCGACGAGCTCGGCGATCTCCTTGCCGAACTCGCGCTCGAGGTCGGCCTTGGTGGCGCCCGTGTCCTCCAGCACATCGTGCAGGAGCCCGGCGGTGACCGTGGTGACGTCCATCTTGAAATCGACGAGGAGGCTGGCGACCTGGAGGGGATGCGAAAGGTACGGCTCGCCGGAGGCGCGTTGCTGACCGCGGTGCGAACGCTCAGAGAACTGGTAGGCGCGCTCCAGCACCGCCAGGTCCGCCCCCGGCTGGTACTTCGGAATCTCGTCGATCAGCGTCTGGAGCTGAGTCAAACGGCCGGCACCTCTGTGTAATCATGTGATTTTACGCGCTTCTCCGGCCTTTGCCACGGTTTTTTTGCGGGCACTCATGCGTCCCTCGACGTAGAGCGTCCAGTCCACGACGAGGGCGGCCGCGACATAGGTGGTCGAATACGTGCCGGTGATGACACCCACGAACAGCACGAAGGCGAAGTCTTCGAGCGTCTTGCCGCCGAAGAACAGCAGGATGGCGGTGGAGAAGAAGACGGTGAGCGCCGTGAGCACCGTCCGCGACAGCGTCTGGTTCACCGCGTCGTTCATCTGCGCGGCGAACGGTCGGCCGCGCGCGCTCGTCTTGCCGCGGTTCTCGCGCAGCCGGTCGTAGGCGACGATGGTGTCGTTGACGGAATAGCCGATGATCGTCAGCAGCGCGGCGAGCACCGGCAGCGAGAACTCGCGGTGCATGAGCGACAGCGCACCCAGACAGACGATGACGTCATGGAAGACCGCGACGACCGCGGCCACCCCGCCCTTGAGATCGAAGCGCAGGGCGATGTAGAGCAGGATGCCGATCAGTCCGAACAAGACGGCGTAGATCGCCTGCCACTGCAGCTCCTTGCCGACCTGCGGCCCCACGAACTCTACGCGACGGATCTCGGATTTGCCGAGTCCCGGCTCCTCCGAGAGCGCTTTCTCCACCTTCTTCGTGAGCTCCTCCGACGAGGCGGCGGCGAGCGGGGCGCGCAGGATGAACTCGTTCGTGCTGCCGAACTCCTGAATGATCGCTTCACCCATCCCGATACGGGTGAGTGCCTTACGGATGTCGGCAACGGTGGGGATCTTCTCGAAGCGCACCTGAACGAGGGTGCCGCCCGTGAAGTCGATGTCGTAGCGCAGACCCTGGGTGGCCAGCGAGATGACGCCGATCAGCGTGATGAGTCCCGAGAGCAGATACGCCCACCGACGGTTGCCGATGAAATTGTAGTTCGGGCTGCGGAAGATCTCGATCATATCGAGATCGCCTCGACCTTGCGGCGCCCCATGTAGACGACGTCGAAGAGCAGGCGCGTGAAGAAGTAGGCGGTGAACAGGCTGGCCGCGAGCCCGACGAACAGCGACACGGCGAAGCCCTTCACCGCGCCGGTGCCGAAGTTGTACAGGATGGCGGCGGTGACCATGACGGTGAGGTGTGTGTCGATGATCGTCCGCAGCGCGCGGGAAAAGCCGGCATCGATGGACGCGCGCGCGGTCTTGCCCACGCGCATCTCCTCACGGATGCGCTCGAAGATCAGGATGTTGGTGTCCACCGCCATGCCGATGGTGAGCGCGATTCCGGCGATGCCTGGCAGGGTCAGGGTCGCGCCGAAGGCGGCCATGCAGGCGAGGAGGATGATGAGGTTCAGCACGAGCGCGACGTCGGCGATGAGGCCCGAGAGCCGATAGTAGAACAGCATGAACAGCACGACGGCGATGGCCGAGGCGATGATGGCGATCATCCCTTTGCGGATCGAATCGGCGCCGAGCGAGGGCCCGACCGTCCGCTCCTCGAGCACCGTCACCGGCGCCGGCAGCGCCCCCGCGCGCAGCACGATGGCGAGATCCCGCGCTTCGTCGACGGAGAACTGGCCCGTGATCACCGCGCGCCCGCCCGGGATTCGCTCGTTGATTCGCGGGGCGGACTGCAGCACGCCGTCGAGGATGATGGCGAGGTGACGGCCCACGTTCTGCTCGGTGATGTCGCCGAAGATCCGCGCCCCGGTGGCGGTGAACTCGATGGCCACCTGCCAGTTGCCCGGCGAGTTCGGATCGGCGTTGACCTCCGCACGGGTCAGCTCGGCCCCGGTCAGCAGGGTGCGCTTGTTCACGACGTACGGGATCTTGCGCTCGACCTTCGTCTGCTTGTCCACGCGGCGCTGGTAGAGCACCTCGTCGCCCTCAGGGACGCGCCCCTGCACCGCAGCCTCCGCATCGGCCTTCTCGTCGACGAGCTTGAACTCGAGCAGCGCGGTCTTTCCGATGAGTGCCTTGGCGCGCTCCGGATCCTGCACGCCGGGCAGCTGGATCAGGATCCGATCGTCACCCTGTCGCGTGATCGTCGGCTCGGCCACGCCGAACTGATCGACACGGTTGCGGATGGTCTCCACGCCCTGGCGCACGGCGTCGTCGCGCAGGCGCGCGACCACGCGGGATTGCATCGTCATGGTGAAGCGACCTGCCGCCTGGTCCTCATTGCCGCGATCGAACGTCTGAAACTCGCCGGCGACGGTCAGCGCGTCGTTCCACGATTGTGGAGACGCCAGTTCCGCGACGAAAGCGGCCAACCCCTCGCGGGCGACGCGCTTGGCGACGATGCCACGCCGCTCCAGGGCCGCCTTGAAATCCTCCGCCGCACGATCGGTCTGGCTGGCCACGTGCTTGTCGGTCTCCACGCCGAGCACGAGATGGATGCCGCCCTGCAGATCGAGGCCGAGATTGATGGCCTTCTTCGGCGGGTAGAGGTACCAGAGGGACCCCAGAAAGACCACGAGGACGACGAGCGCACGCGCGCGAAGATTCCTAGGCATCCTTGTCGCCTTGCACCTCCACGACGCGTCCGATGGCTCCTCGCTCGAACTCGAGCTTGACCTGATCGGCGACGCGCAGCGTGATGGTCTTCTCGGTCAGATTCGTGACGGTGCCGAACATGCCACTCGTCGTGACGACCTTGTCGCCGCGCTTGATCGCCGAGAGCATCCGCTCGCGCTCCTGCTTCTGCTTCTGCTGAGGTCGGATCATGAGGAAGTAGAAAATGGCGAACATCGCGCCGAACATCACGAGCGTCGGCATCAACTGCGATGCGCCGCCGGCACCACCGCCCGGCGTAGGCGCCATCGCCCACGCGGCATCGGGAAAGAGCAGGTTCATAGGCCCGTCAGGATACCCGATAGTCCTGCAAAAACCGAGCGCGGAACACCTCGAACGCGCGCGCGGCGATGGCCTCACGCATCGCCGCCATGAGCGACAGGTAAAAGCGTACGTTGTGGAGCGTCAGCAAACGGTACGCGAGCAGCTCCTCGGCGACGAAGAGATGCCGGAGATAGGCGCGCGAGAACGTGCGGCAGGTGTAGCAGTCGCAGGCGGCGTCGAGCGGCGCCGCGTCGCGAGTCCAGCGCGCCTGCTTGATCGTCACGGGCCCCGTCGAGGTGAAGGCCTGACCGTTGCGCGCGTTGCGCGTCGGCAGCACGCAGTCGAACATGTCGACGCCGCATGCCACCGACGCCACGAGATCCTCCGGCTTGCCGAGGCCCATGAGATAGCGAGGCCGATCCGCTGGCAGCGCCCCGGCAACGCGCGCGGTGAGCTCGAGCAGCGTCGGCTTGGGCTCGCCGGTGGCCATGCCGCCGATCGCGTACCCGTCGAAGCCGAGCGCCACGGTGCGCTCGACCGCCTCGTCCCGCAGGTCATGGTATGCGCCGCCCTGCACGATGCCGAACAGCGCCTGCCCGTCGGCGCCGCCGTGCGCCGCACGCGCTCGCTCGGCCCAGCGCAGCGTCAGCGTCAGCGAGCGCGCGGTGGCCTCGTGCGTCGCGGGATAGGCGAGACACTCGTCGAGCGGCATCGTGATGTCGGAGCCGAGCGCCCGCTGGATGTCGACGACCGACTCCGGTGACAGAAAGCGCGTGGCGCCGTCGAGCGGCGCCCGAAACTCCACACCGTCGTCGCTGATCTTACGGATCTTCGACAGGCTGAACACCTGGAAGCCGCCGGAGTCGGTGAGGATCGTGCCGCGCCAGCCCATGAACCGATGCAGGCCGCCGAGCTCTCGCACCACGTCGGGGCCCGGGCGCAACAACAGATGATACGTGTTGCCGAGCACGATCTGGGCGCCGGCGCTCTCGAGATCTTCGGGGGTCAGCGCCTTGACCGTCGCCTGCGTCCCCACCGGCATGAAGACCGGCGTGTCGACCACGCCGTGCGACGTGGTCAGCCGGCCTCGGCGCGCGGCGCCGTCGGTCGCGAGCAGCTCGAAGCGCATTTACTGTAGCGAGGCCGGCTCGAACCGTGGGTGGCCTGACATAGATGGTTGCCGGCTCCGCTCTACAGAATCAACATGGCGTCGCCGTACGAATAGAACCGATAGCGCTCGGCGACGGCGTGCCGATACGCGTCCAGGATCCGCTCGCGGCCGGCGAACGCGGCCACCAGGAGCAGCAGCGAAGAGCGCGGCAGGTGAAAGTTCGTGAGCAGCGCGTCGACCACGCGGAACCGATGGCCCGGGCGGATCGTCAGCTCTACCGGCCCGTCGAACGGCCGGATACCGCCGGTCTCGGCGGCCGCGCTCTCGAGCGCGCGGACCGTTGTCGTCCCCACGGCGACCACGCGGCGGCCCGCTGCGCGCGCGCTCTGAATGGCGCGCGCGGCCGTCTCGCCGAGGCTCGAGCGCTCGGCCGGGATGCGGTGCGCCTCCACCGTGGTCGCCGTGACCGGCCGGAACGTCGCGGGGCCGACGTGGAGCGTGAGCGCACGGATTTCGACGCCGGCTGCGCGCAGCGTCTCGAGCATCGTCTGGGTGAAGTGCAGGCCGGCTGTCGGTGCGGCGACCGAGCCCGGCGCCTCCGCGTACACCGTCTGGTATCGCTCCCAATCTTCGGGCGTGGGCTTGGTATGGCGCGCGATGTACGGCGGAAGCGGAGGCAGGCCGTGCGCCTCCAGCAGCGCCGCGATCGTCCCCTGCTCGCGGGCGATGAGGCGTGTTCCGTCGGGATCCGCGCCCATCACCCGTAACCGCACGCCAGCCACACGCAGGTGGGCGCCGGGACGGCAGCGCCGGCCGGGCCGCACGAGCGCGCGCCACGCATTGTCGTTCAGCGGCTCGACGAACAGAAGC
>Ga0209382_10000425_pt1 | contig 69787 bp, 52 predicted proteins | sample SoiMetdeltSBSDD5_FD_187599 | JGI IMG/M metagenome (GOLD analysis project Ga0209382, IMG submission 187599) | Bulk soil microbial communities from a Populus tree surrounding site in Tennessee, USA - Soil MetaG P. deltoides SBSDD5 (SPAdes) (version 2) | ecosystem: Environmental > Terrestrial >...
GCCTGACCATCGGCGCTCGAGTCCGCGACAGCGGCTTCAAGAACGGCCTGCTCGACGATCTGCAAATCTTCGACACCGCGCTGACCCCGGCCGAAATCGCGCAGGCCGACGGGGCGAAGCCTACCGCCGCTGAGGCGCTCGATCATTTCCTCGTTCGCCAATATCAGCCATACATGTCCGCGCTCGGGAGTCTCAGGGAGCTGAGGGTCGAGGAGAACACCCTGATTACGCGCGTTCCAGAGCTCATGGTGATGGAGGAGATGCGCGAGCGTCGACCGGCGCACCGGCTCGAGCGCGGCGCCTACGACGCGCCCCGGGAGATCGTGCCGCGTGACACGCCGGCCAGCCTGCCGCCGTTTCCGTCGAATCAGCCGCGCAACCGCCTCGGGCTCGCACGCTGGCTCACCGATCGCCGCAATCCTCTCGCCTCGCGCGTCGCCGTGAACCGGATCTGGCGCATGCACTTCGGCCGCGGCATCGTGGTGACGCAGGAGGACTTCGGCAGCCAGGGACGGCTGCCGACCCACCCGGAGCTCCTCGACTTTCTGGCGGATCGCTTCATGGCGAGCGGCTGGGACGTGAAGGCGCTGCACCGGCTGATCGTCACCTCAGAGACGTTTCAGCAATCGTCTTCTGCCACGGCGGCTCTCATGGCGCGCGATCCCGACAATCAGCTGCTCGCCCGCGGGCCGGAGCGGCGCCTGGTCGCGGAGTCCATCCGTGACAGCGCGCTCGCGGCGAGTGGTCTGCTCAATCCGACGATCGGCGGCCCCAGCGTGAAACCGTATCAGCCGGCCGGTCTCTGGGAGCAGTCGGGAACGGGCAAGACCTACAAGCAGGACACGGGGGCCAGCCTGTATCGACGCAGTCTCTACACCTTCTGGCGCCGGACGTCGCCGCCGCCGTCGATGATCACCTTCGACGCGATGTCGCGTGAGGTCTGCACCGCGAAGCGCGAGGTCACCACCACGCCGCTGCAGTCGCTGGTACTGCTGAACGATCCGCAGTTCGTCGAGGCAGCGCGCCGGCTCGCGGAAACGGTGATGAAGCAGTCGCCATCCGACCAGGCGGCGCGAACCCGCGCCGCGTTCCGTGCGCTGACCGGCCGGCTGCCGGACGCGGCCGAAGCCGGCATTCTTTCGCGGCTGTTCAAGGAGCAGCAGGCGATCTTTGCCGCGCATCCGGATGATGCGGTCAAGCTGCTTGCGGTGGGGGAATCCGCCGCGAGCCACGAGGTCCAGCCTGCCGATCTAGCGGCGATGACGTCGGTCGTGAGCGCGATCATGAACTTCGATGAGTTCGTGGTGATGAAGTGAGCTGATGCGGTGAGTCTGGAGTGAGGATCCGGCGTAGCGCAGGCCTTTAGGCCTGCGGGGGTGATACGGTGAGGGGCGCGTCATGAGCTGTCACAAGTGCGTAGGTGCGTTGCCGGCTGCCGGCCTGTCCCGGCGGGCGGTCCTGAACCGGGTCGGGATGGGTCTTGGTGGTCTCGCGGTGGCCAACCTGATCAACCCCTCGGGCCTGGCTGCCTTCGGCGAAGGCCAGGACCGGGGCGTACTCGGTGGACAGTTTCACCTGAAGCCGCGGGCAAAGCGTGTGATCTACCTGTTCATGGCCGGCGGGCCATCACAGATGGAGACCTTCGACTACAAGCCGATCCTCAACCAGCGCAACGGCGAGCAGCTGCCCGATTCAGTGCGGCAGGGACAGCGCCTGACCGGCATGTCCGGCAATCAATCATCGCTGCCGCTTGCCGGCTCACAGTTCGGGTTCACGCAGCACGGCGGCGCCGGCACATGGGTCAGCAATCTGCTCCCCCAGACTGCCCGCATCGTGGACGATCTCTGCATCGTCCGCTCGATGTCCACCGACGCGATCAATCACGATCCGGCCATCACCTTTTTCCAGAGTGGATCGCAGATCGCCGGGCGCCCGAGCATGGGCGCGTGGATTCACTACGGTCTCGGCAGCGACAACGAGGACCTTCCGGCCTTCGTCGTGTTGATTACTCCGGGCAAGGTTGACCAGCCGCTGTACGCGCGGCTCTGGGGCAGCGGCTTCCTGCCGTCGCAGCACCAGGGAGTGCAGTTCCGCAGTGGAAAGGATGCGGTGCTCTATTTGAGCAACCCGGAGGGCGTTTCACGCGAGAGCCGCCGGTTGCTGCTCGATCGATTGAAGGAGCTTCACCTGCACGCGGCGGAACAACAGGACGACGCCGAGGTCGACGCCCGGATCGCGCAGTACGAGATGTCGTACCGGATGCAGGCGAGCGTTCCAGGCGTCATGGACGTGTCGAACGAGACCGGCGAGACGTTCGATCTCTATGGCAAGGACTCCCGCACGCCAGGCACGTTCGCGGCCAACTGCCTGCTGGCCCGCCGGCTCGCGGAGAAGGGCGTCAAGTTCGTGCAGCTCTACCACCAGGGCTGGGATCAGCACGACAACCTGCCACGCGACATCGAGCGCCAGTGCCGTGAGACCGACCAGGCGAGCGCCGCATTGATCGTCGATCTGAAGCGGCGCGGACTGCTCGACGACACGCTGGTCGTCTGGGGCGGCGAGTTCGGCCGGACCAGCTACTCACAGGGCAAGCTGACCGCGACCAACTACGGCCGCGACCATCACCCGCGGTGTTTCAGCATCTGGATGGCCGGTGGCGGCGTGAAGCCCGGGCTGGTCTACGGCGCGACGGACGACTTCAGCTACAACGTCGCCGAGCACCCGGTCCACGTGCACGATTTCCACGCGACGCTGCTGTATTTGCTGGGGATCGATCACGAACGATTGACGTACCTCTACCAGGGACGCCGCTTCAGGCTCACCGATGTGCACGGGCAGGTCGTGAAGGATCTGATCGCTTAGATCTTTTTACTTCCCCGGATTCCCATAGTACGGATACTTGTCCCAGCGGTCGTCGTCCTGTGAGATGCGGGGGTCCTGGGTATCGCGCATCCACTCTTCCAGCATCGCTTTGAGCTGTTTCTGGTCGGACTCGTATTCGCGCTGGTCTGCGATGTTTCGGAGCTGATCAGGATCCTTCTTCACGTCGTAGAGTTCCTCCGCAGGCCGCTTCGCCGTGGCAAGCTCGAAAAAGCGCGTCGTGGCCGGATCGGTGCGGCGTTCGAGCAGCAGATCCTTCGAAGGCCCGCCATCGATGTCGCCGAACGGCCCGACCGCGAAGTACATCTCCGGATCGCCGGCCGGCCAGCGGTCGGGGCGGAAGTTCCTGATATAGAGGAACCGCTCGGTTCGCACCGCGCGCGCGGGATACGAGAGATCACCTCGGCGCACCTGCGCGTGACGTTCGCGCTCGACGAACACCCGGTCGCGATTCGGCTGACGCCCCCCGGCGAGCAGCGGCATCAGCGATCGTCCGGTCATTGGTGGCGGCGTCAGGCGGGCGGCTTCGAGGATCGTCGGCGCGAGATCAGTGAGGACGACGAAGTCGTCGCGCTGCTGGCCGGCTTTCACCCGGCCGGGAAGGCGAATCGCCAGGGGGACGTGGGTCCCGCCGTCGTACAGATTGGCCTTCGCGCGAGGGAAGGGCATGCCGTTGTCCGAGGTGAACACCACAAGCGTGTTGTTGAGCTGTCCCGCCTGTTCCAGGGTACGGAGGATCGCACCCGCCTCGCGATCGAGCCGTTCGATTTCGAAGTAGTAATCAAGAAGATCGTTGCGGACCTGAGGGGTATCCGGCAGATAGGCCGGGACCCTGACCTGTTCCGGTTTCAGTCCTGCCGCCGCGCCGGTGTCCCTGTCGTACGGCCGATGCGGATCGGTAGACCCGAACCAGAAGGCGAACGGCTTGTCTTTCGGTGCCTGCGCGTAGAAGGCGTCGAAGCTGGCGAACTGCGGACCGGCGGGGTTGCGCTTGCGGCCGCCGGTCTCGAAGTTGCCGGGTCCCCAGCCTTTGCGCGTGTGTCCGACCGTGTATCCAGCGTGTTCGAGCAGGTCGGGGTAGACCGCGAATCGCGAAGGCAGCGTGCTCCACAGATTGCCTCCCTCAGCCAGTTCGTGAGGCGCGAGGCCCGTCAAGAGCGACGCCCGCGACGGCGTGCAGGAGGGCGCGGCGGCGTACGCCCGTCGAAACAACACGCCTTCCCGCGCGATGCGATCGAAGGTCGGCGTCCTGACGACGGGGTCGCCATAAGCGCCGGAGTGGGGATAGCCCCAGTCGTCCGCGATGATGACGAGGATGTTCGGCGGCCGCGCACTCGCCGGCTGACGGGCGCCGGCGGATGCGGTGAGCATCAGGCCGAGCGCTACCGCGACCACTCGCAGCGTCATGGTTCCCAGTCGCCGGTCATTTGGCGGCGACGATAGCACGAGGGTCTGGGGTCAGATCTCGAATTTCTAGTTGGCGTCGTGACATCGCCGGCCCGGCCTGAAAATTCGAGATCTGACCCCGATTCTGGAGCCGACGGAGAGAAGGTGAGGATTCGAGACTGACCCCAGGAAACCACAATCATTTCGGCTTCTTCGGCGCCGATCTCGAATTTCGCTTCGACCGGTTTTCGCGGACGCACCTCGCTGAGCGATCGAAATTCGAGATCTGACCCTGATCTGGGAAGAGTGCCCCAAATTGGGCGGGGCGGTTGGTGCAGGTGCGCGATTCGAACTTTCAGGAGGGTGCCGCCTGTCGTCGAACTCGTTCCGGAACGAGCGCTGGCTAAGAATGACCGCCGTGCGCTGCTCGCGGCCGCTAAAGCCGCGGAGCGATCTTCTCAGCAGCCTCCGCTGACGTGATGACCGGATGCACTTCGAAGGCGACGACGTCGCTCCAGTGCGCCATCCACTCGTCGAGCAAGTGGGGATCGTCCGTCTCCATGAGCTGGTAGCAACGCTCGAACGACGTGTCGACCCAGCTCGCGACATACGTCAGGCCTTCTGGCGCGAGCCGTCCATGATCGCGGAATCGCCGGTACACGGGCACCGGATCGGCTCCCTTGAAGTATTCGATCACCATGTAGAGCGTTTTTGCCATCGTGTGTCCTGCAAACTCACTACTCGCAAGCTTTTTCCGCCGACCTAGGAGCCAAAGGAACTAGGCCGGCTGGCACTAGGGCCAATTGGTCTGACCCGCAAACCAGTCTGGGTCGACCTTGCCGCGCTCCGCCCCCGAACCGTGCCCCCGCGAACCCCCGAACCGCCCAATCTGTGGTAGCCTCCGAGTCCCCCACCACAGCAAGGAAGGCTGCCGTGACGACTAGCAGCGAACAGGAACCTCTCCAGACGCAGGCGCCCGATGCCGACGGGGCGTCCGCGGTTGGCAATCTCGACAAGGTACGCGATCTGATTTTCGGCGGACAGATGCGCGACTACGAGCGCAAGTTCGTCCGGCTCGAGGAGCGGCTGGCGAAAGAGACCACCGACCTCCGCGACGAGGTGAGGAAACGCCTCGCCGCCCTCGAGGCCTACATGAAGACCGAGGTCGAGTCGCTCAGTGAGCGGCTCCGGCTGGAGCAGGACGGACGCACGTCGGCGGACAAGGATCTCGGGCGGGAGCTCCGCGACACCTCGCAGCAGTTCGACCAGAGAGTCTCCAAGCTCGACGACTTCGTCGCGCGCGGTCAGCGTGATCTCCGGCAGCAGCTGCACGCGCAGCACCAGGAGCTCGGCGACGACATCCGCAGCCGGGTCGAAGACGTCCTGGTCCGCCTCGCGCACGAGGCGCAGGAGCTTCGCAGCGACAAGACGGATCGCAAGGCGCTGGCGGCGCTCCTCACCGAGATGGCGATGCGCCTGACCGGCGAGGTCGGCGCCCTCGCCCCAGGGGACGAGGTGCGTGTCTAGCACTGCGGCGGCGCGGTCCGACGATCCGCCGCCCCCGGGCGAGCCCGCCGCGACCAAGTTCACCGAGCTGCGGACGCTGCTCGTCGGACCGGAGCAGCGACAGCTCCGCGCCTTGCAGACGCGGCTCGAGGACCCCGCCGTGCAGGCGCGCGACGTCAGCCGCGTCCTCGCGGCCGCGGTCGAGTTGCGGACGAACGATCCGCGCTTGAAGCGCGCCCTCGCGCCCACGATCGAAGAAACGATCTCCGCCTCGGTCCGGCGCAACCCGCGCCCGCTGGCCGATGCCCTGTTCCCGATCATCGGTCCGGCCATCCGCAAGGCGATTGCGACGACCTTGAGCGGCATGCTGGAGTCGCTGAACACGACGCTCGAGCAGAGCCTGTCGTGGCGCTCGCTGAAGTGGCGCCTCGATGCCCGCAGGACTGGCAGGTCCTTCGCCGAAATCGTCCTGCTCAACACGCTGGTCTACCGCGTCGAGCAGGTGTTCCTGATTCACCGGCCGTCTGGATTGCTCCTGCAGCATCTGATTGCTCCAGGGGCGCCCGTTCAGGATCCGGATCTCGTCTCCGCCATGCTGACGGCGATTCGTGACTTCGTCGGCGACTCGTTCAAGGTGCGCGAAGACGAGGGACTGCAGACCCTGAAAGTGGGCGAGCTCTCCGTGTGGGTCGAACAGGGCCCGCATGCGCTGGTGGCGGTCGTCGTCCGCGGCACGGCACCACCCGCCTTGCGCGCGACGTTGCAGCAGGCATTGGAGAGCGTGCACGCCCAGTATTCGGACCTGCTCGAGTCCTTCGATGGACACGCGGCCAGGTTCGAAGGGGCCCGGCCGCTGCTCGAAACCTGCTTCCAGCGGCAGTTTCGCGAACGCCAGCGCCGCGCCAGTCTGTCTCCGACCGCTCAGGTGGTCACGGTGCTGATCCTGCTGGTTCTGGGCACCTGGACGTTCTTTGCCCTCCGCGCCCGCAGCCGGTGGAACGGCTACCTCACGGCGCTTCGCGGCGAGCCCGGGATCGTGGTCGTGTCGACCGGGCGCCAGGCCGGGCGGTTCGTCGTCAGCGGCCTGCGCGATCCGCTCGCGCGCGATCCCGCGACATTGCTGGCGCCCAGCAACCTTGCCGGCGATGACGTCGTCGGGCGCTGGGAGCTGTATCAGGCGCTTCATCCGACACTCGTGATCGCGCGCGCCCGGCAGCTGCTCGCCCCTCCGGCCGAAGTGAGTCTTCAGCTGCAGAAGGACGTCCTGGTGGCGTCAGGCACGGCACCAATCGACTGGATCGATACGAGTCTCAGGATTGCCCCGGTGATTCCCGGTGTGACGCGGCTCGACGCCGGCGCCCTGATCGACTCCTCGGTGGATGCGCTGGGACGGTCCATCGAGGCGGCGATTCCGATGTTCATCAAAGGATCGACCGACTTCATCCTCGGCGGAGAGCAGATCGTTCATGCCCAGCTCGGGCGCCTGACATCGCTCGATGCGCTCGGTCGGGTGGCGAAACGCCAGTTCACGGTGGAGCTCATTGGCGAGGCAGACGCCGACGGTCCGCCGGCGTTGAACCTGCCGCTCAGCGAGCGTCGCGCGGCCCGCGTCCTGTCGATGCTCCAGGCTCAACCCCTCGAGCACGTGACCTTCACCGCGGTCGGTATCGGCAGCCGCGAGAAGGCAGATCCGGCGGCTGGCGAAGAGAAGAAGCAGAGAAACCGCCGCGTGTCCTTCCGCATCACGTCCGCCGATCGGCGATAATCCTGGCGAAAATGCTTCAGAACAAGATCTGCATGCTCGGCGGCTTTGGCGTTGGTAAGACCAGCCTGGTGTCGCGCTTCGTGAGCAGCATCTTCTCCGATGCCTATCTCACGACCGTGGGCGTGAAGATCGACAAGAAGAAGGTGTCGCTCGACTCGGGCGAGATGACGCTCATGCTGTGGGACATCTACGGACAGGACGAGTTCCAGACGGTCCGCGATTCGTACCTGCGTGGCGCGACCGGGTACCTGCTGGTCGCGGACGGGACACGGTACTCGACCCTCGACACCGCGGTCGCTCTGCAGAAGCGCGCCGAGTCGGTGATCGGCCGCGTGCCGTTCCTGCTCCTGCTCAACAAGCGGGATCTCGACCGCGAGTGGCAGGTGGACGAAGAGACGCTCGTCACCCTCGCCGACCAGGGCTGGAGAGTCGTCAAGACGAGTGCCAAGACCGGCGAGGGCGTGGAAGACGCATTTACGACGCTGGCGCGGGAAATGGCCATCGCCTGACGCGCAGGGGCACGCACGTGACCAACACGCTTTTCGAAGCCATTCTGAGCACGCTCGACCTGGTGGTACTCGAGCGCCTGCCGCACGGGATCTTCCTGCGGATGGGGACGGCCCCGGCTCCGCCGTGGTTCAGCCATGTGATCGCGACCGCCGGCGAGAATGAACCGGTCACCGTCGCGCAGGCGCTCCCGTTCGTCGGCCACTTCCTGGACGATGCGGAATTCTTCTGGCGGCAGGCAAGGAACGGCCGGCTGCGGTCGGACCCGTTCACGATGACGGATGGCACCGGCGCGGAGATCGTGCTCGTGGCCTCCGCCCTCGTCATCGGCCATCGGCATCTGCTGGTGCTCGAGTCACCAGCCGACTTCGAGGACCGCCGCCGCGCGCTCCAGAGCGCGCGGGAGACGGTGCTCGAATACGAAGCGCACGTCAGGCGAACCAGGGGCTTGCTGGCGCGCATCGACGCCGCGCGCGCGCTCGCCGACCAGCTCGGGAACAGCGGGTTGACGTCCGCGAAGCAGCATCTGGCGGCGGAGATCGGCGAGCAGCTTGCGTCGCTCGCCACCGCCGTCGAAGCGCTCGCGCCCCTGCCCAAAGGCGTCACGAGCGGTCAGGGGCGCTGACTCGCGGTCCGAGTCCCCGTCAGCGGCACTCCGTAGTCAAACTGTCCCGCGACACTTTGACCGTGCCATCGGCGGCAATGACGTAATGCCCCTTGGAGACGAGCCAGTAGGTGCGGCGAGTGTCTTTTCCGACGAGCTTGAACGTGTCCCGGTAGCTGCCCGAAAGGCCGGTGAGACGCTGGCGCGCTATGGTCAGGGAGTCCTCCTTGATCCGGAACTCTTCACCGGAGACCAGGCCGACGCCGTGAATCCCGACGGGCATTGTATTGACGCTGTAGTGGAGGCCCTCGGCGCTGTCGGTGTGCAGCGTCATGCGCTCGTACACCTGCCCCTCGACCTCGATCAGCTCGCCATCTTCTTCCGGCACTGGCTCGCCGTCGTCCGAGCAGGGAAATGAGTAAAGGCTGTCGCTGAGATCGTAGAGGTGTTCCAGGACGATGCGCTCGGCGCCGCGATCCTGCGCGGTCACGGCGACAGACATGGACAGGCAGCATCCGGCGAGGATGGCCGTCAGCAATGCGGATTTCATAACGGTCGGCTCCTTTGTGACGAACGCCGTCAGGGCGTCGACCGGGTAATGCCGAAAGCGTGGGCAGAATCCCTCAGCCCGTTGCCGGAAGATTCTTGAGGGGCGCCGGTCGACTTTTCGGCATATGCACGGAGAGCCGATGAGGATGACTGCGGATCGTTCGCGGACGGCGACGGCTCGGAGGACCGATCATGCTGTTCATTCACATACTGGCTGCGGCCGCGATCATCGCCGCGGGGGGATCGCCGGGGCAGGAGCGTCCGCGTTCCGGTGAGCACCAGGATCATGGCGCGCACGGCCACCCGCCGGGGCATGTGCCAGGAGAAATGCCCCTCTTGAAGGGGTTCGGCGACTGGCGCCATCGGATCACGACGTCGTCTCCCGAGGCGCAGCGATACTTCGATCAGGGCCTGCGGCTCACCTACGGGTTCAATCACGACGAGGCCGTGCGATCGTTCGAGCGCGCGGCCGAGCTCGATCCGGATTGCGCGATGTGTCACTGGGGCGTCGCATACGCGCTCGGGCCGAACATCAACCTTCCGATGGAGACCAAGGCCGAGCCGAGGGCGTTCGAGGCGATCGGCCGTGCGGTTCGGCTCAAAGCGCGCACCACACCCGGCGAGCAGGCGCTGATCGATGCCATGGCGGTGCGTTATGGAGAGCCCGCGGGCACGGCTCGCGCCGATCGCGACCTGGCCTATGCCAATGCCATGCGCGGCGTCGCGAAGCGCTTCCCGGACGATGCGGACGCGCAGGTGCTGTTCGCCGACTCGATGCTCAATCTCAGGCCGTGGAACCAGTGGACGCGCGACGGCCGGGCGCAGCCCGGGACGCTGGAACTCGTCGGTGTGCTCCAAGCGACGATCGAGCGCGAACCGACGCACGCCGGCGCGTGTCATTTCTATATCCACGCCGTCGAAGCGTCAGAGACTCCGGAGCGGGCTCTCAAGTGCGCCGAGCGGCTGCCGAAGCTCATGCCCGGCGCCGGGCATGTCGTTCACATGCCGGCGCACGTCTACCTGCGAGTCGGTCAATATGAGCTGGCCGCGCGAGCGAACATCGCGGCGGTCGAAGCCGACAAGCGCTATTTCGCGGCCCACAAAGCGGCGCCCGGCATCTATCCGATGTTCTACGCCCCTCACAACCTGCACTTTCTGTGGTCGACCTACGTGTTGTCGGGACAGCGCGAGAAGGCACTGACGGCTGCCCGCGCGCTCGCGGGACGAGTGGCGTTGGACGACGCACGGGCGAATCCCTCGCTCGAAGGGTTCCTGACGCCCGCGATTCTCACTCTGACCCGGTTCGCCAACTGGGACGCCGTTCTCGCGGAACCCGCGCCTCCGGCGGCATTGCGTTTCGCGACCGGGATGTGGCACTACGCTCGCGGTGTCGCCTTTGCCGCCCGCAAGGACGTGGCCTCGGCCGAAGCGGAGCTGACCAAAGTTCGGGCGGTGTCGGCGGAGGTCAAGGACGACCTGATCATCATCCTGAACGCTGCGCCCGCCCTGCTGAAGCTGGCAGCCGAAGCGCTCGCCGGCCAGATCGCCGTCAAGCAGCGACGATTCGACGAAGCGATCGGGCATTTCCGAGCCGCCGCCACCATGGAAGACGCGCTCACCTATGACGAGCCGCCGCCCTGGTATCACCCGGCGCGCAACATGCTGGGGGAGGCGTTGCTGGAAGCGGGCCGGCCGGCGGATGCGGCCGCGGCATTCCGTGACGATCTCCGGTACGTGCGGGAAACCGGCTGGTCGCTGTCGGGCCTGGAGCGCGCATTGCGTGCCGACGGCAAGGCACAGGACGCCGCTGACGCTCAGCGGCGTTTCAAGGCGGCGTGGAAATACGCCGACGTACCCGTGGGGTCCGGCAACAACTAGCCTGGTGGACTGTTCTCGTGATTCCTGAGGTCAAATCCCAAGCTCCAAATCCCAACCTCCAACGCACTCCCAAACGCCAAATCCCAAGCCAACTCCGGGTTGGGCAATTGGCTTGGGATTTGGGAGTTGGGCGTGCGTTGGGATTTGGAGCTTGGAGCTTGGGATTTGACACTCTGGAAATTACCGGAAATCCACTAATAAGGAACGAACCGTCCAGGCGGGACGCGGTAGCGCTCGACGAGATCCGGACGCCCGGTCTTGCCGTAAAGCGTCATCAGCGCCCGCCTGGTCTCCTGGACGTTCGGATGCACCTTATTCCTGTAGGCCTGCTCGAGACGTGACAGCGACTCCAGCAGCTCTGTCTCGGCGCGTGCGATGTCGCCCCGGCGCAGCAGCATCAGCCCGTACCCTCTTCGCACTTCGCCGTTGATCACGCCGCTCGTTGCCAGTTTCGCAAGCGCCGTTTCATAGGTCTGGTCCGCCTCGGCGTGGCGGCGCTGCAGGTCGTAGATTTCGGCGAGCAGGGTCAGCCGTGGTGACGCCACGACCTGATGCCCCGGCCCCATCGTCCGGATCGTCAACTCGAGCGACCCGCGGGCCAGCGTTTCCGCTTCGGCGAGCCGGCCCAGGCGGACCAGGGCCGCCGCCAGCTTGTGCATCTGATCGGCGACACGCGGATGCTCGGGTCCGGTGGCTGACTGGCTGATCGCGAGTGCGCGGCGATAGATGGTCTCGGATTCGACGTCCCCGCGGCGGCTGAGAAGCCCCCCGAGACTGTTCATCCCGTGCAGGAGCCTGAGGTGACCCTCGCCGTAGTGCCGCGTCATGAGCTGCAGGCCGCGACGGTACAGCCGCTCCGCGGCGGCGGCATCATCCTCGATGTCGTTGATGTGATCCGCCAGATGGATCATCGCGTAGCCGGTCGTATGGTGTTCGGGCCCGAACGAACCTTCGGCAACGTTCAACGCCTCGCGTCCGGCCGCAACCGCGTCCGCCAGCCGTCCCTGGCGCCGCAGGTTCGTCGAGAGCGCCTGCAGCAGCGTCATCCGGCGATCCGCGGCTGCCGGAACGCCGGTCAGCATCGCGATCGCCTGGCGGTACAGCCCTTCCTGCTCAGGCCCGAACGCGAGCCATCCTAGCTCGTAGAACGCATCAGCGATGTCCGGATGGTTGTCAGGCAGCGAGGTGCGGCGCAGGTCGAGGGCTTCGGTCACCAGGGGCCGGGCGCGATCGTGTTCGTTCCGCGTGCGATACACCCGGGCGAGGTGGATGAGGCTGTTGGCGAGATCCCCGGGAGTTCCGCCATCCGGCGACCGGCGAATCGTCACGGCCTTCGCGAGTCGCGCCTCCGCTTCGTCAAGCCGTCCAAGGTGATACGACAGCTGCCCGATTGCGTCGAGCAGGCGTGCGTGAACGATCGGCTGATTGGAGAGATCGTCAGCGCGAAGCGCGCCGCGCTGCAGCAGGTCGAGCGCGGTGAGCTGTGCCGCGGGCACGTCACCGGCCTCACCCGTGCGGAACAGTTCCAGGAGGAACTCGGTGACCGCGTTGGACTCGGCCAGCGCCTGTTCCGCTCGATCGCGCTCGCGAGCTGCGCGGCGTCCTTGAGTCACGGCCATGCTCAACCCGATCACGAGCGCCAGGACGACGACCGCCGCGGCGGCAGCTTCGACGCGGTGCCGCCGCAGGAACTTCTCGATCCGATAGCGGCGGCCACCGCGGTGCGCGAGGACCGGCAGCCCCGCGAGGTGCCGCTCGACATCCTGGCGCAGCATGTCCACCGACGCGTATCGGCGAGCCGGCTCCTTCCGCATCGCCATCAGGACGATGCCGTCGAGGTCGCCGTGAAGGAGGCGAGCCAGCCGCTCCACCGAGGTCCGGCGGAGGCGGGCCGAGGCTTCCGGGTCCTCCTGGCCGTCCTGCCCGGTTCGTCCGACTCTCGTGCTGGGACGCTCCGGATCCTGCTCGCAGACGACGGTCGCCACCTCCATCGGCGATCGGGTGCGAAAGCGATACGGTGCGCAGCCGCACAAGAGCTCGTACAGCAGCACGCCCAGCGAATAGATGTCGCTCGACGTGCCCAGCGTTTCGCCGCGCACCTGCTCCGGGCTCGCGTACTCCGGCGTCATCATCCGCGAGTCGATCCGCGTCTGCGGCGCATCTGCCGTTTCAGATTCGATCAGTTTCGCGATGCCGAAGTCGAGCAGGTGCACGACACCGTCCGCGGAGACGAGGATGTTGCTCGGCTTGAGGTCGCGGTGGATCACGAGGTGCTGATGCGCATGCTGCACGGCGGCACAGACGTCGATGAACAGCCGGAGCCTCGCCGGGATATCGAGCCGCTGCTCGTCGGCGTATTTCGTGATCGGCAGGCCGTCGACATACTCCATGACGAGGTAGGGAAGTCCCTCGTCTGTGATGCCCCCGTCGAGCAGGCGTGCGATGTGCGGGTGGATCAGGCCGGCCAGGATGCGCCGTTCGGTGAGGAACCGCTGATGCAGCGGATCGGCGGTGTCGCTCGTGCCGATCAACTTGATCGCGACGCGCTGTTGAAAGTCGCCCTCCACGCGATCCGCCAGGTAGACCGTGCCCATCCCGCCGCGTCCGAGCTCGGACACGAGTCGATATGGGCCGACACGCACCGGCGCTTCGACCTCCAGCAGTTGTGCCACCGACCTGAGGTGCGGGGAGGGAGCATCCAGGACGCCGCTCGACTCGTCGGCCGCGAGCAGGGTCCGCACTTGATCGACCAGTGCCGGATCGATGCCCTCCTGGTCACGAAGCAGCCGTTCGCGCGCGTCGGGCGGAAGCGGGCGCGCGGCTGCGAACAGATCCTGCAGGTGCCGCCAGCGCTCGGGATCCATTGCGATCAGGTCGCCTGTGAATGGCCGCTACCGGGGGGGCCGGCGAGCTCGTTGTGGAGCCAGGCGCGTGCGAACGTCCAGTCGCGGCTCACGGTCGCAGGCGAGGTCTTCAGGGCCTCGGCCGTTTCCTCGAGCGTCAGGCCTCCGAAATACCGGCACTCGACGACCCGGGCCTGCCGCGCATCGAGTTGTTCGAGACGGGTGAGCGCTTCGCTCAACGCGATCAGGTCGTCGAGCGGCTGGTCGCGGGCAGCGTCGTGGTCCTCGAGCGTGAGGGCCGTGGCGCCCGCTCCGCGTTTCGCGGCGCCGCGGCGGACCGCATGATCGACGAGCACGTTGCGCATCGCGCGCGACGCGATGGCGAAGAAGTGGGCGCGGCTGCGCCAGTCCACCCGTTCGACCGGCAGCAGCTTGAGATAGGCCTCGTGCACCAGGTCGGTCGCCGCGAGCGTATGGCCGCTGCGTTCACGCCTGAGGCGTATGCGGGCGATTCGGCGGAGCTCTCCGTAGACCCGCGGCAGGAGTTGCTCGAGCGCGGCGGCATCCCCGGCGGCGTGCGCCTGCAGGAGCGCCGTGATTTCGCTGGTCGCAGGATCCCGGTCCGTCATCGGCTGATGCGTGGGTAGTCTAACCGGGGTCAGCAGTTACGAGCTACCTGCTGACAGCAGCCTCACCGTTCAGGTCGCCTGAATTGCAATACCTCACCCCGGAAGAGGCTTTGTGGAATCCAGGAGGACAAACTTATGAAGCGGATGTGTTTCCTGTCTCTGGCATTGACAGCGGCGCTCACCATCGGCTGCCGCGGCGATGACCGGAGCGCCAGGACTGCCAATCCCGAGACCGGCGCGCCGGTCGGAACCAGTGGGGCTGCCGACATCAGCAGGGGCGACCAGAACTTCGTGAAGGATGCCGCGATCGCGGGCATGGCTGAGATCGAGCTCGGCCGGATGGCCCAGCAGAAGGCCATGGATTCGAACGTCAAGAAGTTCGGTCAGATGATGGTCGAGGACCACACCAAGGCCGGTGAAGCGCTGAAGTCGATTGCAACCGAGAACCGTATCGAGATGCCGGCACAGGTCGATGACGACCACAAGGACAAGGCGGAGAAGCTGGCGGCCAAGACTGGCGCAGATTTCGATCGCGACTATGCCGACATGATGGTCGACGGCCATCAGGCCTTCGTCGACAAGCTCGAGTCGCGCATCGACAAGGACACGTTGTCGAAGTGGAAGACCGAGCACCAGGAGCCGGCGACAGGCAAGAAGGTCGAGGCCAAGGGCGAGACGATCGCCGTCATGGCTGAGAAGAGCGACAACCCGGTCACCTTCCGTCTGAACCAGTGGGCCGCCGACACCTATCCGACCGCGTTCGCGCACCTGCAGGCGGCCAAGGATCTGCAGAAAGGCCTGAAGCGCAGCACGACTACACCGTAGGCGGCGCGAGTCATCGGAGGCTGAGGTCTCGGGGGCCATAGCGGCACTCGGGCCAGAGAGGCAACGGATCTCGAAAACGAAGCAACGGAGCTGACGAAGGCAACGGAAAAACCCAAATTGGTTTCCGTGTGCTTCGTTCGCTCCGTTGCTCCGTTTTGAGGTCCGTTGCCTCGATCTGCCGTCCCCCTCCCGCTCGCCCGCTCGCCCGCTCCCCAGCTCTCCCGCTCTCCCGCTCGTTTCGCGGTAGAATCCCCTCTCTTAGAGCACCTACAAGAGGAACTGAGGACGCCATGAAATTCGCCTTTCTGTCGGTCACCTATGCGGGCCAGTTCTACAAGGGGCCTGCGCTGTCGCTTGTGGAGCAGATTCGCAAGGCGCGCGCGCTCGGGTTCGACGGCCTGTCGATCGAGACCAAGCGGCCCGTGGCGTCGCCGCTGGACCTGACCCGGCAGGATCGGCAGGCGATCAAGGCGGCGGCCGCCGCCGAAGGCGTCGAGCTCTGCGCGATCGAGAGCATGTCGAACTTTGCCAGCCCGCTCATGGAAGAACGGGAGAACAACCTGGCGATGATGCGGCTCGTCATCGATCTCGCATCCGACCTCGACGTGCGGATCGTCAAGGTCTTCGCGGCCTGGCCTGGCGTCGTCAACGACGAGGACGAGACGGCGTTTTACGCGCCCTACGAGAAGGGCAACTACTACCGGTCGCTCTATCCCGCCGATCTGCGCCGCTGGCGCCGGGCGGTCTCGGGTCTGCGCGAGTCGGCGGACTATGCGCAGGGCCGCGGCGTCACGCTCGCGCTGCAGAATCATGCGCCCGTGCTGCGGCCCGGATACGAAGACACGCTCGCGATGATGCGCGAGGTGGATCGCCCGAACATCGGTCTCTGTCTCGATGCCCCGCTCTTCCACGAGCGGCAGAGCGACGACTACATTCGCGAGGCCGTCCGCGCGTGCAGCCCGCACATCCTGCTCACGCATTTCGGCGCCTGGAATTTCTCGGAGGGAACCGGCGGCGCGATCGTTCAGCAGCCGGCGCCGTCGGTTGGCGGCCCGATCAACTATCAGGTGTTCCTCGAAGAGCTGCAGCGATCAGAGTACGAGGGTTATCTCGTGTCCGAGTACTGCCTGCCGTGCGTTCGCGATCACCAGATCGCCGGCATCGCCGACATCGATCAGGCGAACGTCCAGGCGCTGACCTACCTGAAGCGGCTGGTCCCCGCTGCGCAGATCGCCTGATGCGCTGAGCGCCGGGCCGGAAGCGCCGGTTCACCGGGGAGCCGGAATGGTCGAGGGGACCGCGACCGGTTGAAGCCGGATGTACCTGCCGTCGGTTCGCGGCGCGAAGAAGCTCCTGCAGAATGCATCGCACGAGGCGCAGATCGCGTTCGGCGGCGTGCGGTGCAGCGCCAGCGCCCGGTTCCGCTGAAACTGCGCGTTGTTCCAGATCTCGCTGAAGGGCTGCTGCAGGACGTTGCCATACGAGTAGTTCTCCTTGAAGGGACTGCAGCAGCCGAGCGTCACGTCGCCGCTGAATGCGACCCTCACACTCGTGCCCCAGAAGAAGCTGCAGTCGAAGCCGTGCCGCGGATCGGTCCAGGACAGATCCGGCGACGGGAACGACTTGCACCGCACGCCCAGCTGCGCCATGCGCGCTGCGGCGGCATCGAGCTCGCGGCGGTAGCTCCCGGGCGTCCTGCAGTTGCGGAACCCCCAGTCGTACGACGCGTAGCTGATGCAGTTGATGAAGTCGACGCCGAAGTCCGCGGCCTGCTCGACAAAGGGGACGAGCTCCCCTTCGTTCTCGTTGAGCATGACGAAGTTCAAGCCGACCCGGGGAAACCGGGCACGTGTATCGCGCCTGACCTGCATCAGGCGCCTGATGTTCTCGTGCACGACCTGCAGGCGGCCTCCCCTCCGGACCCGCTGATAGGTCAGCGGTATGGCCGCATCGATGCTGATGTTGAGATCCTTCACGCCGCAGTCCATCAACCGGGCCGCGCGGTCGGCGTCGATCAGCAGGCCGTTGCTGTAGATGGTGATCTTGCACGAAGGTTTCTCCCGACGGGTGTAGGCCACGACGTCGAAGAAGCGATTGTGCAGCAGTGGCTCGCCAAATCCGTTGAGACCGAGGTGAGTCAGATACGGAAACTGCGCCAGGATCCGCTGGTAATTCTCGAAACTGAGGTCGCCGAGCGCGTAGGGCTTCAGCCCGCGCGATCGCAGGCACTGCACGCAGGCGAGATTGCACCGGTTCGTCAGCTCGATTTCGATGCCGGGCGGCGCACTGGTCATCGTCAAGGGGCGTGCCTTGCTCTCCTGATCGAAGCGGCGGAGGTTGGCCAGCACCTTTGGCCGCAGCAGCAGGCCGAACGCGTCGTTCTCTCTTGCTTTTGCGTAATAGGTGAGGATCGAACGGAGCATGGTGGTGGCCTTCTTTCAAAATGGTCCCGTCGGCAGCGGACGGTTGGGGTAGCGGCGCCGCCGGCTTTCGCCGCCGTGCCCACGCGTACAAGCGGCACCCCGTCCGCCACACGTAGTGCGGCAGGTGCGTCCCATGGAAGCGGATCAGCGCCAGCGGTCCGCTCGCGAGCGCGCGCTTGCGCCTGTAGGCCAGCACGCTTTCCATGCGAGCCCACCACCGGGCCATGTTCAGGTCGGTAGTCGTCAGCGTGTAGGTGCGGACCGTTGCGGTGTAGCTGTTCCACGCGGAGAACTGCATCTCGCGGCCGAGCAGTCCTTCGCGTAGCGCCCGCCAGTACATCGGGGTCCCGGGAAACGGCGTCAGAACCGTGAACCCGCTTTCGATGTCGAGCTCGATCGCGAACCGCCAGGTCTTCTCGACCGTGTCCCAGGTTTCTTCGGGCATTCCCAGACAATAGGTGCCATAGAGGCGGTAGCCAATCGCATGGCACATCGCGATCCGATCACGCAGCCGCTGATTGACCTTCAGCTTCTGACCGATGCTCTCCATGCATGCCGCGTCGTTGGTCTCGACCCCTGTGGTGATCGTACGGATTCCAGCTTCGAACATCCGGCGGAGCGTCACGTCGTCGAACACCTCGACGCTGGTTTCGATCGTGGCGTCGAGCCGGAGACGCCGCGCGATCACCGCGTCGGCCAGCGCTCTCGCATAGCCGCGGTCGATCCCGAAGTTCGCGTCGCGGAATCGGACCCGGTGAATCCCGAACGTCAGGTTCAGGTATTCGAGCTGATCGACGACCGCGTCGACGCTGGTCTTCCGCCACGCCGTGCCCTCGACGAACATGTACGGGCACATCGTGCAGGCGAACGGACACCCGCGACTGGCCTGGATGGCCACGCCGACGCTCCCGTCATTGCCTGCCTCGCTGTACCGTTCCATCTCGAGTAAGTGCCACGCGGGCCGCGGCAATGCGTCCGGCCGTGCGACCGTGACCCATGACCTGTGCCTCGCGCCGTGCTTCAGGTCATCGTAGAGATCGGCACCTTCGAGCGGCAGGTAGGCAGCAGGGTCGATCACGCCTGCGACCTCGCACGGATCCGGTGCCGCGAGCACCTGCGCGAAGAAGGCTTCCGGCTCGCCGTAGAGGACGAAATCGACTGCGGCCTGGCGAACCCAATGCTCGAGGGTGGACTTGATGGCGCCGCCCCAGATGAACACGGTCGCCACGGGCATCAGGGCCTTGAGCCGGTTGGCGAACGCAAGATCCTGCAGCAGCGACGGCATCGAGATCCGGATGCCGATCCACATCTCTCGGGTAGGCTGGTCGCCGGCGGCCTTCACACACAGCCGCTCCGCGGCGGTTCCCGAGAGCCCCTCCAACAGCAGATCGACGATGGTCACCCTGGCGCTGGTCTGCTCGGCGACGGCAGCGAGGTAGAGGAGGTCGAGCGGAGGCAGCGAGACCGCTTCCCGTTCGAAGGGCTTCAGCCGCCTGGAAACGCCGATGCCGCCGGACAAGCTGCGCTCGTTGGTCCGTCCGCGAAGCCGCGGAGGATTGACGAGAACAACACCGGGAACGGCCACACCGGATTCGATGGTCGTCGGCACGCAGGGGACCCTCCAGCCGCCAGGGCGGCCGGTAGCCCCTCACAGCACAGGTTGTGCCTGCGTGGTTAGCCTGCTGTTGACGAGTGTCCTCAGCGATGGGCGGGTTACACCCTCGCCACGGTACGTGAATAATTTCGGGGTCGCCGGAATTTTTCCGCGTTCAGGCGACCTGTGCGGCGGCCCTGGTCTCGGCGGCCGCAATCGCGCGCGGGCCTGCGGACGCCTCCCTGGTGTCGACCCGCGCCTGCTTGAGCGCGTCCCGCAATTCCTCCTGCTTCACGAACCAGAAGCCGGAGAACACCGCACTCATCCGGGTGTCCACGAACAGCGTGAGCATGTAGGCGATCGCGAAGCCGGCGGCAAGTCCCCCGAACAGCCACGGTTGGGTCCAGGCCTCACGTGCGATGCGAATGAGGGTGTCGAGCGGGTTGGTCAGCGAGGCGACTCCAAGACCACCGAATGTCGACAACGCCGCCGCAGGATCCAGAAGGAGCCTCACCGGTGCCGCGTGCCAGGCACTCGCGACGAAGACGAGGGTTGCCAACAGATAGATGTAGTACGACAACTGCGCGAGCGCCATCTCGCGATGGACCCGCTTCAGCAGGCTTCCGCCTGGCATCGTCGAGAGCACCCGCTGCACGCCGGCGGCGCGCCGCCGGGCCAGTTCGGCGTTGGCGGAATTGGGCGGCGGGGTGAAGATCACCTCGGCAGCCGCCGGCAGGTTCCCGGGTGAGTAGTCGTCGGTCCCGTGCGCGATGCGTTCGAGCGTGCTGACGTGAATCCGCGGGCGCACGCCGTGCGCGCCGCAGATTTTCCCGATGTCGCGGATCCGCCGGCGATAGAACACGCCGAGGCCGGCACGCGGATCGTACAGCTTGTCGTCCACGCTCGCGTGCTCCCGGAACCAGTCGCGGTCGCTCTTGTTCAGGCGCAGACCGCGCTGGCCGAATGGCTTGCCCGCCTGCGCCGCCTCCTCCAGCATCCAGTCGAGCGCCACGAACGACATGCCCTGTTTCGGATAACCGCCGCCGACATTCGAGTGGGCGCCCGCGAACCACACCTGCGAGATCCGCGAGGCGTCCTCCCGTGTTTCCTTCCACATCAGCGGGTGAAACGTCTGCCGCTCGTCGTCGATGGCGAGGGCATGGCAGGCGCGATCGACGATCGGGCTCAGCGCGAGGTCGGGAAACTTGAACCGGTGGATCGTGGCGTTCAGGAGGTCGCCGAGATGAAACGGCAGTCCAACGGCGTCGACGGTATCCCAGACCCCGACGAACCGGATGCGGACATCGACCGGATAGGAATACTGCCTCTTGAACCGCACGGCACGCTCGTGGGACGGTGTCACGAACAGCTGCTTCATGAGCGGTTGATAGCACGCACGGTAGGCGCTATAGGCCTTCCTCACCGCGGCGTGGAACGCCCGCGAGGTGCGCGGCTGAAGCGTTCGAAGATCGATCAGTCCGCACGCGCCGATCAGCCCCACCAGCGTTCGAACGGTGAACGCACCGCGGCTGAAGCCGAACATGTAGATCTCGTCGCCCGGATCGTAGACGCGGGCAAGCTCGGCATAGAGGTGCTTGACGTTCCGGCTGAGTCCCCACCCCGTCGCCCCACCCAGCAGCTTCAACGGCTTGAAATCCTCGGTCCCGACCCCGTCGTCGTAGATCGCGATCTGCGGGGTGACCGCCGGATCGAACCGGTGGCTGTCGAGATCGACCGCCTCGAACAGCTTGAAGACATTGGTGCCGCGTCCCTTGATGGCGGTGTTTCCGGTCCCGTCGGAGCAGACGACAATGCGCTTTGCCATCGGGAGTCCTTCGTGGCGTGTTGTCGAACTTAGATTCAGATACGTAAGTCGGTGGCTCCTGGCACCGGCTCGACGGCCCCGGTGCGCAAATCCGGGAAGCTCAACCAGAGACTCTTCGTGTTCGGGCAATTCCGGATAGTGTGGCTTCCGGCTTCAGCCGGAAGGCTGCGTGCGGCGCTATTCCGAGCGCAATGCCGCAACCGGCTCCAGCCTCGACGCCCGGCGCGCCGGCAGGTACGCAGCGAACCCGGCAACCGCAAGGAGGACGGCCACTGCCAGCGCAAACGTTGCGGGATCCCTAGGCTCGACGCCGTACAGGGTCTCGGTGATGAAGCGCGTTGCGGCAAAGGCGAGCGCGCCACCGGCGACGACGCCGAGGGCGACCACACCGGCGGTCTCGCGAAGGATCATCGCGATGACGCGCGCGGGACGCGCGCCCAGGGCGATGCGGACCGCGATCTCGCTCGTGCGCCGGGCCACGCCATACGACAGGACGCCATACAGACCGATTGCCGCAAGCGCGAGCGCCACGAGGCCGAACACGAGCGCGAGACGCGCGATGGCCCGGTCCTGCGCGGTCAGCGGAGCGAGGCGCTCGCGGGCGGTGCGAATCGACGTGACCGGCGCGTGGGCGTCGACGTCCATGATCGCCCGCCGCACCGCCGCAGCAATCGGGGCATCGGTCTGAGCCCGAACGAGGAACGTCGGGCTGCCGACGCCGGGCGGCTGTTGCCGTCCCGCGATGAATATCCGGGGCTCGACGGTTTGCCTTGGCGATCGGGTGCGCGCATCCTTGACCACGCCGACGACGAGGTACGCGGTCCGGTCGGCGTCCTCAACGGAAGTGACGCGGAGACCGATCGGATTGCGACGCGCGAAGAACCGGCTCGCGAACGCTTCGTTGATGGCACAGATCCTCGGCGCTGCCGGCGTATCGCTCTCCTGGATACCGCGTCCCTGGACCAGCCGCATGCCGACCGTCGTGAAGTAGCCCGGGCCGACGGCGTCGACCGTCGTTTCCGGCTGGCGGTCCGACGGCGGCGTGTAGCCCTCGACCTCGATGGTCCAGTTGGTGAACGCCCCAGTGAACAGGCCGAGCTGCGAGAACGTGGCGCTCTGAACCCCCGGTGCCTGGCCGATGCGTTCGAGCAGCGCCTGGCGCATCGTGTCGCGCCGCACGGGATCGTCGATGGTTGCGCGGAGATCGACGCGCGCGATCAACAGATTCTCTACCTTCAGGCCGAGGTCGATCCGCTGCACGTTGTATGCGGTGCGCGCCAACAGGCCGGCGCCGACGAGGAGCGGCAGCGACAGTGCGAGTTGCACGCCGACCAGCAGCCGCCCGGAGCGGCGGCGCATCCGCGAGCCGATCGCTCCCCGGCCCTGTTCCTTGAGCGCGCTGGCGGCGTCGGTGGCCGTCGCCTGCCATGCGGGCAGGAGCCCGAAGAGCAGCGCGGCGGTGAACGTGCAGCCGACGAGGAAGATCGCAATCGACGCGTCGAGGCTGAAGGAAATCGCGAACGCCGGGTCGGCTTCGGCGAGCATGACGACGAGCGCACGGTGCAGCACCGCCGCGACGGACGCGGCTGCGAGTCCTCCGGTGGACGCGAGGACGAAACTCTCGGTGACGAGCTGGCGCATCAGCCGGCCGCGGCCGGCCCCGAGCGAGAGCCGCAGCGTCATCTCCGCACGGCGAGCGGCGCCGCGCGCGAGCAGCAGGTTCGCGAGGTTCGCGCACGCGATCAGCAGCAGGATGCCGACGCCGGCCAGTAACGCCGTCAGCGATCCAGACAACTCCGAACGCTTGGACGACGCGCCGCGCGACGCTTCGGTCACCTGAAGCCGTTGATCGAGGTACTCCGCGCGGCGATCCCCCGTGGCCGCGGCACCGTAGAACGCGGTGAGGTTCGCCCGGATCAGTGCGTTTGCCCGGGCCTCAGCCTCGGCAAGCGAGACGCCGGGGTTGAGCCGCCCGAACACGTGCAGCCACATCGCCTTGTCGGGCGGCGTTTCGTGGAGGTAGTCGTTGCCGGGGAGCACGCGCGGCTGCATGCGCAGCGGCACCCACAGGTCGGGGAGCTGACCGCTGGTCTCACCGACGAACGAGGGGGGCATGACCCCGACGATCGAAAGGGTGGCATTGCGGATCGTCAGCGTTCGGCCGATCACGTCGTCGCGGCCGGCGAATCGGCGTTGCCAGAAGTTGTGGCTGATGACGGCTTCGGCCGTGTCGACGCGATCGGCGTCCGGGGTGAACACGCGGCCGGTGGCAGGATGAGCGCCCAGCACCTGGAAGTAGGTGGCCGAGACCATCCGGCCGCGCACCTCTTCGGGCGCCTCGCCGCCAATGCGTGCCTGCCACAGGCCGAGGCTGCTCTGCGATGCCATCACCGACGCGAAGATGCCGGAACGATCGCGAAGCTCCTGGAACTCTTCGTAGGTCACCCAGTCGCGCGGCCCGTCGGTGCGGCCGTCCCAGCGTCCCCGGAACATCCCCGCCTCGGCGGGATCGGTGAGCATCACCAGTTCCTCGGGCCGCTGCACGCCAGGAAGCGTGGCGCGCAAGACGCCGTTCCAGAGGCTGAAAAGGGCAGTGTTGGCGCCGATGCCGAGCGCGAGCGTGAGAATCGCGACGGCGGTGAAACCAGGGCGCGCCACCAGGGTTCGCAGCGCGTAACGGAGGTCTTGCAGAAACACGTGCCAATGCTCCCTGGGCGCGACCGCGAGTACATCGCAGGCCGCGCCCGTCCAGATGGCGGCGCGACCGGTGCTGCCCGGGGCGTCGTTCAATTGATCGGTGAAGGCGAGCAGCATCTGCTCGCCGTACTCGTCGCGAAACGCCGCCGGGTAACACCGAAGCAGCGCACGGTACAACGTGACCTGCTGCATCAGCTCTCGGGCACGAGGCCGGTCTCGCGCGCCTGCCGCACGAGTCCGCTGAGTCGCGCGACTTCCGCGGCCGCGACGCGGCGGCCGAAGCGCGTCAACCGGTAATAGCGGCGCCGCAGGTCCGTGTTCGACGGATCCGGGCTCTTCGACAACTCTTCGATCATTCCCTGGTCGAGCATGCGGCGGATCGAGCTGTAGAGCGTGCCCGCGCTCAGCTGCACCCTGCGGTCCGTGCGCGCAGCGACGTCCTGCATGATCGAGTAGCCGTGCCGGTCGCGATCGGCCAGCGCGATCAGGATGTGGAAGACCGCCGACGGCAGCGGCAGGAACGACTCGGAGGCAGGGTCTCTCGCCATGTAGCTGCGAAAAGTATATCAGAACCGAGTATAGTTGCAACGAGCAGAGAATCACGCCAGCACGGTCGCTACCGCCCGAACCCTTCCTCCCAATCACCCGTAAGTTGGAGATAAGTTTCCGGCCTTCAATCGTGCCCCGGCTTCGAAAGGAGGCGGGGGCTATGCTCGAACGACATGCAGCCCTTCGCCTCGCCTTCGTAGCGCTTCTGACCTTGCCGTCAGCCAGTCGATCGCTGGCGGCCGCCCCCGAGCCCCAGGACGTCAAGTCCCCACCTGTTCGCGTGCTCCAGACAGCACCGGCGCGAACCGCCCAGATGCAGGTGTGCCTGCGCGAGGTGCCGGACCTGTCCCGCTACAACACTGGATCGGTCGGAGCCATCCTGGCCAAGGTCGACCTCGTGTTCGGGAGCACCCGGCCGCAGAAGAGCACGGCGCCGAAGGGGACGATTGTCGGCCAGTCCGAGAAGCCGGGGACGCAGGTGCGGTGTGGAACGCGGATCGATGTGTATGTGTCGGATGGGACGCCGGTTCTCCAGCAGACCGGCCCCGGCCCTGCCGATGTGTGGCGCAAGCTGCCTTCGACCTCGGATGGCGTGCCACCGTCTTCAACCTCGGATGGACCACCCGCGAACAGCGGCAGCAACAGCCGCCGACCGACTCCTCCTGACCGCCCGTTGCCGGGCGGCGACGGCCAGCCGCCGCAGCCAGACCTCTGTCCGGTACCGAGCGTGATGAATCACCCCTATCTCGAAGTGCGTGAGCGGCTCCGGGGCTGGTCGATCGGCAAGGTCGAGAAGGTGGAAACCCGCGCGGCGCAGGAAGGCACGATTCTGAAACAGTCTCCGGCGCCAAGGACGATGGTGAAGTGCGGTTCGTCGATCGACATCGCTGTCGCCGTGGCGCCACCGATCGATCCGGTACCGCCGGTCAACGAGTGCTCCGTTCCAAGCCTGACCAATTACCCCATCGTCGACGTGCGCGAACGCCTTCGCGGATGGACGATCGGAAAGGTCGAGAAGGTGGAAACTCGTGCGGCCCGGGAGGGGACGATTCTGAAGCAGTCCCCCGCGGCGCGCTCGCTCGTCAAGTGCAGTTCGTCGATCGACATCGCTGTCGCGGTGATGCCACCCGATCAGCCACAGGTGACCGAATGCCCCACGCCGAGCCTGACCAACTACTCCGTCGTCGAAGTGCGTGAACGCCTTCGCGGATGGACCATCGGCAGGGTGCAGAAAGTGGAGACCCGCGCTGCGCAGGAAGGCACCATCCTCCAGCAGTCTCCCGCGCCACGGACGATGGTGAAGTGCGGGTCGGCGATCGACATCGCGGTCGCGGTGGCGCCCTTCGACTCTGCTCAGGGCCGCCCCGAGCATGGTCGAGGGGCGCCACCGATCGTGGCCCCGCCACCACCGTGTGTCGTGCCGGGCATCGAGTCGGGCGACGTCGCCAGCGCGCGCCTTGCGCTCGCCCGGCGGAACCTGGTGCTCGGCACCGTCAACACCCGTCCCAGTGAGAAGTCGCCGGGCACCGTGATCGGACAGAATCCCGCTCCCGAGAGCACCATCGCCTGCGGATCGGCGATCGATGTCTGGATTGCGGCGCCATTGCCACTCGTGCGTGTGCCGGTGTTGCAGGGTCAGGACGCCGCGACCGCGGCGCGCACGCTGGAGGGCGTCGGACTCGTGCTCGGCACAGCGGATCGTCGCGAGTCTGAGCTCCCGGCTGGCGGCGTCGTCGAGCAGCTGCCGGCGCCCAACACCGAGGTGCGACGCGGAACACCGGTGAATGTCTGGCTGTCTTCCGGGCTCCCGTTGACGCCGATCCCGGATGTGCGTGGGCGCGATCGCGGCGCGGCAGCGGAGATTCTCCGATCCCTGCACTTCCGGCTCGGAGAGGTTCTGGAGCGCGCCATCGACGCCACTCCGGGCACCATCGTCGATCAGCAGCCGCCAGCCGGAACGCTATCCCGACGGGACACGCCGGTGCGCGTGTGGGTCTCGGCCTCGATTGAAGTGCCGTCGGTGATCGGCAGACGCGAGGCGGACGCGACGGCGATTCTCACGAACCAGCGGCTACGCGTGGGAGCCGTCTCGACGCGTGAGTCAGCCGAGCCGGCCGGTACGGTCATCGACCAGCAGCCCCAGCCGCGCCGACCGGTGAGGCTGAATGCGCCAGTCGATCTCGTCCTGGCGATCCCGGTCACGGTGCTGGTCCCGGATCTCCGCGGCCGCGATCGCCAGGCGGCCACTTCGCTACTGACGAGCGCCCGGCTGCAGCTGGGTGAGACCACGACTCGTGAAGCCGACGAACCGGCGGGCATGGTGATCGAGCAGTCCCCGCGGGCGGGTGAGCGCGTCGAGATCGGAACGGCGGTGCAGGTATCGGTGGCGGCTCCGATTCGCGTGGAGGTACCGTCGCTCGTCGGGAAACAGGAAGGCGAGGCGCTCGCGCTTCTCAAGAACCGCCGCCTGAAGGTCGGCCAGGTTCAAACGCGCGAAGCCGCCGGGACCCGAGGCGCCATTCTCGATCAGCGTCCGCGGGCCGGCGAACGGGTGGACGCGGGTTCCGCGATCGACCTGACCGTCGCAAGCGCGGTCACGATCGTGGTGCCGGATCTCCGTGGCACAACCCGGGATGATTCCGGCAATCTGCTCCGCCTTCGCGGGCTCGTCCCCGGATCGGTCGAGACACGCGTGAGCGCGGGGTTTCCCGGCAGCATCGTGGAACAGCAGCCTGCGGCAGGCGCGCGGGTCGAGGCGGGCACGCCGGTGGCGATCTGGATCGCCGCGCCGGCCCCGCCCGAGCTCATTCCGCCGCAGGTGACCACGTTCCTGGAAGTGCCGGATCTCAAGGGACGGACGCGCGATCAGGCCCTGGCGATTCTCGCCGACCGTGGGCTGGTGCTCGGGCAGGCGGGCACCATCCTGTCGACCAGCACGCCGGACACCGTGGTCTCCCAGCAGCCTGCTGGAGCCTCACGCGTCCTACCGGGGACGAGCGTCGACGTCGTATTGGCGTCGCCGCCGTCCCCGACTCCTGACGCCGGTGGGGTGATCCCGCCACCGGTTGCCAGGCCCTGGAACCTGCCGATGCCGCTGGTGTGGCTGCTGCTCGGGGTCGGCCTCGGTGCCGCGTCCGCGGGAATCACCGTCAAGGCGAAGACCCGGGGGACGCGTGAGCCGCGCGACGTGCCGCCATCGATCGCGTTTGCGCCGCATCCCGATCCGGACATGCGCGTCGAGCTGTCGGCCGATGGCCCGTTCACACGGTCGGAGCTCTGGCTGCGGCCGGGCCACGATGCCGGGAGCCAGACCATCCAGGGTTCGGGTCCACTCGGCATGGTCGAAGTCATGGAAGCGAGGTGAGTCGTGCTACCGCTGGTCGATCTACTCCTGCCGGATGAAGAAGAGCTGAGCGAACGCCTCAAGGAGGCGATGGCGAAGAAAAACCTGGCCATTGCCACGACAGGCACTGAGACATTGGCGGCATTCGGCATCCGCGCGATGTCCGGAGCGCTGGCCAGGAACCTGAAGTCGGTCCTGCAGATCGACCTGTCGGACATCTTCGTGACGGCCTGGAACAAGTCCGGCACGCTCCGGCAGCATCTCGAGAAGAGCGCGCACTCGCCCGGGAAAGAGATCTTCCTGCAGCTCGCCGAGCACAAGATCGCGTCGACCCACCGGCCGCACGTGGCCCTTATGAAGGATGGCGCCGAGCTCGCGCGCGTCGAGTTCGAGGCCGCCATCGAATTGGTGCTCCAGGGCGCGGTGCTGCGGCTGCTGGACGGAGTGATTCAGGACGTCCAGACGGGACGCGTGAAGGGCAAGGGATCGGTGAAGTGCTTCGGCGCGGTGATCGTCGAAAAGGAGATTCAGCCGCATGCGATCCCTGGCACGCTGAAGATCAGCGGTACCAAGGCCGCCTCATGGATGCCCGAGAGGCCGGTCCGCCGCGCGTCCTGACCTGTGGGCGAGCTCCCGGCGTACTTCCCGCGCGACCTCTTGTGCCGCGACGGTTTCGAACGCGGACGTCGCCGATCGGTCGTTACCAATGACATGGTAAAGGCGCCGCACGCCGCGACTGTCGATGACGTCCGGGGCCCTGGCGATCTCGATCACGTGCTGCAGTTCATGAGCGAGGAGCGCAGCGAGGTCATCCGCGTGACCGGCAGGCGCGAGACTGATCCGGACGAACCGGGCCGACGGCGTGGACGTGACGAACCGGGTTGCGCCGTGCCCTCTCGGCAGCTTCGTGTCGATCTGCACGTACACGATCACGTCAACCGATGACAGGCTGGCCGCCAGCGTCCGCGCCGTCGGCGAACGCGCGAGCAGGTCGGCGATGATCGCTGTTTCGCGGGGAGAGGCGCCGCGCAGCCGTGGCACTGACGGCACGAGCACCGTCACAGCGGCCAGCAGCAGCGCGAGGGAAGTCACCATACCGTGACGCTCCGGGAGGCCCGGCGATCGGGACATCACACGATCGCGGGAGATCGCGGCTGGTGAATCGCCTTTGTGTCGGATTCCGCAGTTTGGTGGGACCAACCCCTGTGACTGAACCCTGTCCCGTGGCTGCAGGGCTTCGCATCGGACCGGCCCCGCGGCCTGGGACGAAGGGTGACCCGATCCTGTTACACTCCCCGCACCAGTCCGGTGAGCGTCCTCGGTTTTTCCCTGCTTGCCATCCTTCTGCTGCTTCCGCCAGAGGTGTCGGCGCAGAAAGCGGTCGCACAGCGGGCCGCTGACTACGTCGCCGAGTATCAGCGCCAGCTGATCGCGATCGTCGCTGATGAGCAGTACGTTCAGGACATTCGCAGCCAGATCCCTGAGGAGCCCGGGGCTCCCCGCTCCCGATCGACGACCGGGGAAGTGTTTTTCATTTTCACTGTCCCAGCGCGCGGATGGATGGCGATTCGCGATGTCCGGACCGTGGACGGCGCGCCCGCGCCGGAGCGCACGGATGTGCGCGCGATCCTCGCGACGTTGCCAGCGACCGAGGTCGGTGAGCGGATGCGGTCGTACAACGCCCGCTACAACATCGGCCGTATCGTACGGACCATCAACGAGCCGACCCTCGCGCTCCTTTCACTCGACGAGGGCCACCGATCCCGGTTTCGCTTCGAGACGAAGAAGCGCGAAGACGTCGACGGGCATCCCCTGATCTGGCTGGCGTTCGAGGAGAAGGAGCGGCCGACGCTGATCCGGAGCCTCCAGGGCCGGCCGGTGTTCATGAAAGGCGAGCTCCTCATCGAGATCGCGAACGGCCGGATCTGGGAGTCGCGGCTCACAGCGACGGTCGAGGGCACGAGCGTGGAGCTCGTGACCAAGTACAGGTTCGACGAACGCCTCGGCTTGATGCTGCCGAGCGTTTTCCGGGAACTGTACGAGCAGGGAAAGGCCGTCAAGGCACGGGGGCAGACGCCCGGCACGGGCGCGGAGTACGAGCAGATTGCCTGCGAGGCGAACTACTCGAATTTCAGGCGCTTCGAGGTGTTGTCCCGCATCCGGTGACACCCTAGAGCCTGCCTCGCCGAAGCGCTCGGACGAAGCAGGCGCGCAGGCGGGTCCGATGACTATGAAGTCGTGTCGACGCAGACTGTATTCAAGCGGTAATACAGCGTGTCGATGAACTTGCCGGACTGGACCCGCGGCAGCAGGGGCGACGGGGTGGTGCTGACGACCTGCGTTCGCCCGGAGGCCGTGCTCAGCCACTCGAGCAGCTGGATCTGATCCTGGAGCGCGAGGGCGCCGACGTCGTTGAGCACCATCGTTCCGGTGCGTTCCGCGGGTGGAAGCACGAGCCGTTCGCCGGGTGACCACGTTCCAACCGGCTGATGAAAGCGAGCCGACAGGGCGTCGACCATCGGTTGCACGATGTCGTCCTGCCCCATGAGGAGCAGGTTGACCCGGTGCTGCTCGACGAGCCGGAGCTCCTCTTCGGCCGGGCCCCGGCCCCCGGGCCGCTCGGGAGTCGGCTCGGCGCGGCCCTCAGGCCGCTTCGGACCTCCATCGTCGCGAACAGTCGCCGCCAGGGTAGCTTCGGCAGACTTGGACGAGGGCTCCATCGACAACCTCCTTGGTGCTCGGGCCTGAACAGCGCGATGTGGGCGACTGTATGCCTCTGCCTGAGCCGCCACAATCGGGAAGACCGATCCTTGGAGGTTAGGGAATATCCCTAGTCGGGTGCGGGGGGCCGGCGGTTCGGGGGCTCGCGGTTCGCGGTTCGGAGGGCCGGTGCTATTCAGAGCTAACCGGGCCGAGTCGCAGCGGCTGGTCGCCTCTGAGTAGCACCGACTGCCCGAACCCGCGAACCCGCGAACCCGCGAGCCCGCGAGCCCGCGACTAGGCGTTGTGGAGCCACCCCTGAAGGATGGCGTACCGGACGATGTCGATGCGGCTGTTCAGATCGAGCTTGCGCATCGCGTTGGCCTTGTGGGCCTCGACCGTCTTCACGCTCAGATCGAGCTGCTGCGCGATTTCCTTGTTGCTGTAGCCGGAGGCGATGAGCCGCAGCACTTCGGCCTCCCGTTCCGTGATGGCGGTGGTCCCGCGGCTGCCCGTGCGCCCTTCCCGACCGAGGAAGCCCGCGGTGACGCGCGCGGTCAGGCTGGAGTCCACGTATTGGCCCCCCGCGGCGGTGGCGCGGATGGCCTGCAGCAATTCGGTTGGCGGGCTCTGTTTCAGCACATAGGCCGAGGCGCCCGCCCGCAGCAGCTCCTGAAGGTAGGCATCGTCGGCGTGCCGTGTCAGGGTCACGATCGCGGCCGACGGCAGCATCCGGCGCAGCGTTTGCGTCGCGACCAGCCCGTTCATGCCGGGCATCGACACATCCATGACGATGATGTCGGGGCGGCACTCCATGGCGAGCTGCACGGCCGCGGCGCCGTCACTTGCCTCGGCCACCACTGCCATGTCGTCCTGCCTTTCGACCAGCAGCTTCAGGCCGTGCCGGACCGTGACGTGGTCGTCCGCGAGCAGGATCCGGAGGCGCTTGGGCTCAGGCATGGCTGGCCGTCCGGGACGTCGATCCGCCGGTCGTCATTCGCAATAGCACGCTCGTGCCCTTTCCCGGTTGTGTTTCAATCTGCAGCGTCCCCCCGACGAGCGCGGCCCGTTCCTGCATCCCGAGCAGCCCGAAACCGCGGCGCTCGGAGGTGGTCCGGGCCGGATCGAATCCGACGCCGTTGTCTTCGACGATCAGCACCACCTGATCGCCGCGGCGTTCGAGGATCACGTCCACGCTCGTGGCCCGTGAGTGGCGGGCGACGTTGGTGAGCGCCTCCTGCGCGATGCGATACAGCGTGGTTTCCGCGTCGGAGGGCAGGCGATCCTCGAGGAGGCCCGATGTGTGCAGCTGCGCGTGCACGCGCACGCGCTGCGACCAGTCCTTGATGTAGTTGGCCAGGGCCGCCCGCAGCCCGAGATCGTCGAGCGCCGTCGGCCTGAGCTGCCACACCAAGTGATTGACGTCGCGATCGATCTGCCGCGACACCGCCTCGAGAGCCTCAATCAGCGTGATCAGTCCGGGCCGCCCGTCGGCGAACGCCTTCAACGCTTCGATCCGCCGGGCAAGCGTGGTGAGCTGTTCGCCGAACTGATCGTGCATCTCGCGCGCGATCCGCCGCCGCTCGTCTTCCTGCGCGAACACCAGCCGCGTCAGCAGCTCTGTCCGCGCCTGTTCGATGCGCTGGCGTTCGGCCAGCGCCTCCGCTTCCTTGCGTGCAGTCAGGTCGAAGTGGGTCCCGACGATCCGTATCACCGGACCCCCGGGTTCACGTCGGATCGGGAACCCTCGCGACAGCACGTGGACGTAGTGGCCCGCCTTGTGGCGCAGCCGGAACTCTCCTTCGTAGGTGTCAGCACCGCGTTCGAGACTCTCGTTGAGGTTAACCGCCTTCCCGACGTCGTCGGGATGAATCAGGCGCTCCCACGCGCTCACATGCGGCTCGATTTCACTCGACGCGTAGCCCAGCATCTCGATCCACCGCGGGGAATAGACCACCCCGCCCGTCTCGAGGTTCCAGTCCCAGACCCCTTCCTGCGCCGCGATGAATGCCAGCCTGAGCCGCTCCTCACTCTCGCGAAGGGCCGCCTCCGCCTGTCTCTGCTCGGTCAGATCGAGGTGCGTGCCGACGATACGGACGACTGGCCCACCGGGTTCGCGCCTGACCGGATACCCGCGCGAGAGGACGTTGACGAAGTGGCCGTTCTTGTGCCGCAGCCGGAACTCGGCTTCGAACATGTCGTGGCCGCCGTACGCGAGGGTGTTCGTGGCCTCGATCGCGAGACGCCGGTCCTCGGGGTGCACGAGCCGCTCCCACGCGCTGACGTGCGGCTCGATTTCCTCGTCGTCGTACCCGAGCATCTGTTTCCAGCGCGAGGAATACACCACGTCGCCGGTCTCGAGGTTCATGTCCCATACGCCCTCACGGGCACCGGCGACCGCCAGCGCGAGCCGCTCCTCGCGCTTGCGAAGATCGTCCTCGGCTCGCCGGCGGGCCGAGACATCCCGCATCACCAGTTGCACGGAATCGTCGTCGATGGCCGCCGCGGCGATTTCAACTTCCCTGGCTTCCGCGCCAGGCCGGGCGATGCGGGCATCGATGCGCTCGCCCGCACCGCCGGAACCCGCGCGATTCAGCAGCGCACAAACCGCCTCCCGGGTCTCCGGTGTAAACAGGTCGGACGCACTGGTTCCCAGGATCTGTTCCGCCTGGGCCACGCCGCACAAGTGCAACGCTGCCGCATTCGCCAGCACCAGACGACCATGCCGGCTGACGAGAATGCCATCGGGCGAACGCTCCACCAGACGACGGTACTGTTCCGACATCTCGAGCACGTAGTCCGCGAAAATTATAGTGCGGTGCGACGGTGCGCCGCCTGTGAGAGGCGAAAGGATCCAGGCGAAATACAATCCATCTTTGTAGATCCCGACGTCCAAGGTTTCACTCATCCGCAGGTGACTCGACGGTGGAACATCGCCGGAAATCGAGCCAGTTCAGGCCGATTGTCACCAGAAAGCGCGCCTCTTTCTGCCGAGCTGCGAAGGTATCCCCCTTGCAGCCGTTGACCTGTGCGGGACGGCTGCCCGAAGGCGGGCGGCATCGTTCATCGCAGGAGGGAAACGTCATGTTGAAACGTGTCCTTGGAGTCCTTCTGCTCGGCGCGTGCATCGTGCTGCCCGGAGTAGCGGTGGCCCAGGAACGTGCACCGCATGCGGGATCCACCGCAGTCGGCGTCGATGCCGGCATCTTCGTTCCCAAGGAGAGTGCGTTCGACAACGCGCTCATCATCAACGCACTTCTCGAGTACTACCTCACACCCAGGTTCAGCCTGCGGACCAACTTCGGGCTGACCGATCCGGGGTTCTCGCAGGAATCATCCGATTCGCTGCGTCAGATTCCGCTGCGGATCGACGCCAACTACAACTGGGAAGGAGGCAAATGGCATCCGTTCGTCGGGGCCGGTGTGGGTGCCTATTTCATGCAGGTCAAGGACAACGGCAAGGCGTTCGGCGAGTCCGACACCGAGCCGGGGTTCAACCTGGGCGGCGGCGTGGAGTACTTCACCGGCCGGACGGTGTCCATCAAGGGTGAAGGCCGCTATCACGTCATCGGCAAGGTCCGCACCGGACAGGATCCCTCAGGGTTCGTCTTTACTGGCGGCTTGAAGAAATACTGGTAAGTCTTCCGCATGCCGAAGGAGGGCGAGGCCACGGGGCTTCGCCCTCCGCTCTGCTCATCCACACTGCCTTCGCAACCTCCTCGCTCGAATCGTCTGGTCGCGCGCCCGCCCGGCCGTGGTTTACTCTTTCCGGTGAGCAATCGGCGATCGACCGACTGGAGGGGAGATGTGGAAGGAATTTCGAGATTTCATCGCCCGCGGGAACGTGATCGATCTCGCGGTCGGCGTGATCATCGGCGCCGCGTTCGGCAAGATCGTCACGACGCTGGTCGAAGGGGTGCTGATGCCCCCGATCGGGTTGGCGCTCGGCCGGATCGATTTCTCGAGCCTGTTCTACGTGCTCGATGCCAGCCGCGGCGTTCCTGCCTCGCTGGCCGACGCGAAGACCAAGGGCATCCCGGTTGTCGCCTACGGCCAGCTGATGAACGATCTCGTCAACTTCCTGATTGTCGCCGCTGCCGTCTTCGTCCTGGTCAAGCAGGTGAACCGGATCAAGAGCTCAGTGGACAAGCCGGCCCCGGCGGCGTCCGCGAGCACCCGCGAGTGCCCGTACTGCGCTTCGACGATTTCCATCAAGGCGAAGCGGTGCCCGCAGTGCACCTCGCAGTTGTAGCGACCATCGCCGGCTAGGCCAGGGCCAGGCTGAGTTCGGCCGTTTGTGTCGCGCTCTCGAGGGCCGGCATGACGATCCCCATCGCGAGGCAGATAATCCGGGACCCGACCGAGGATTCAGCCACCGGGGCCGGAAGCTTGTAGTCTGACCGGCACACGCCAACGACGACGGTGCTGTGCGTCGTGCCCTCCTTCGTGATGTTCTTGTAGTGGAACGACTCGTGGTGATAGCGCGCCTTTGCGAGGACGCGAAGCGAGGCCTGGTTGTGGTCGAGCACGTTCGCGAAGATGTGCTGCACCTGGGGCCAGCGCTTGAAGCACTCCGCTGTGAAGAGCGTGACGATGCGAGTGGCCAATCCCCGCCCCCAGAAGGGCTGTCCAAGCCAGTAGCTGATTTCCGCAGAGTCGAGGAACGGTGAGGAATCGAACTGGAGCCGCGCCTGGCCAATGGGCAGACCTTGCCACTCCACGGCCTGGACCCAATGTCGCGCCGACCAGCCGTTCGCAATGGTTATCAGCTGGCTCGCCATGTCGTCCTTCACGGCGCCTGGATATGGGTCCGGCAGTCCGGCCCAGACCCGTTCGTTGTCCAGGAGTGAGCGCAGTGTCGCGGTGTCGTCTTGTTGCCAGCTACGGAACCGGATCTCCTGGCGCGCATCGCCGATCCGTTGAGCCAGCGCGGTCTTTGCGGCCGATCGATCGAGCCGCTCGTCAATGAGCGAGGCGGCCGACATCCGGAGACGGTGGACGATCGGGGCGACCTCGCCCCAGTCTGCCTCTGTCACCGGGTTGTAAACGAACCGTGTGGCGGTCTCAGGGAGTCGCCACAGTTGCTGCTCAGCGATCGCCGGATCAGTTTGCTCGGCCAGGATGGCCCGGGAAAGCCGAGCGAACACCTGTTCGACGTACCCCTCCCTGAGCTCGACACGATCCATAGAATGCGTAGAAGACATGGCAACCTCCACTTCCACGCCGCTGACGCCCGAACTGTGTGTGAAGGTGCATACTCTAGCACAGGTCGCGCGCGGGATTGCCTGGCCACGGTCTGGTTCGAAGACAACCCCGGTGAAGGCGCCTGTGGCGGCCGTCATCCAGCGAGAACGATGTACCGACGACCAATCGTCCTGCAGTTCACTCTTGGTTTCGTCCTTGGTGTCACCTGCGGCGACGTGGCGGCGCAGCCGGCGGCCACCGCCCAGGCGACCGAGGCTGTTCGTCCGAAGGTGCGGTTGATTGCGACTGGCGGCACGATCTCGAACCGCACCGGCGGACGGCTGACGGCCGACGAGCTGTTGAGGTCGATGCCCACGCTCGATCGGTACGTGCGCGCGGACGGAGAGCAGTTCGCCAACGTGGCGAGTTCCGAGCTGACGCTCACGCAGTGGCTCGATCTCGCGCGGCGGATCAACGACGCGTTCCGGCGGGATCCCGAGCTGACCGGCGTCGTCGTCACGAGCGGCACCGATACGCTCGAGGAAACGGCATATTTCCTGAATCTCACCGTCCGCACCGACAAGCCGGTGGTAGTAGTGGGCTCGATGCGGAATCCCAGCACGATCGGCTATGAAGGCGCCGCGAATCTGCTGGAGGGGTTCCGGGTCGCGGCCGAGCCTGCGTCGCGTGGCAAGGGTGTGCTCGTCGTGCTCAACGACGAAATCAATGCCGCACGTGAGGTGACGAAGACCGACGCGCTGCGGCTGCAGACATTTCAGTCGCGCGGCTACGGCGTGCTCGGCGTCGTGGACAGCGACCGCGTCGTCTATTACCGGTCGAGCCTGCAGCGTCACACGGCGCAGTCGGAGTTCGACGTCTCGTCGCTCAAGGAACTGCCTCGCGTCGACGTGATCATGGTCTACCAGGGGGCCAGCGGCGATCTGATCAAGGCTGCGGTCGATCAAGGGGCCAAGGGCATCGTCCTTGCGTCGGCGGGTGCCGGTGCCACCAGCGGCACGCAGCGCGACGGCATCCAGTACGCTGTCGAGAAAGGCGTGTACGTCGTGACCAGCACGCGGACGGGAAGCGGCCGCATCGCGGCGTCGGAACGCGGGCGCGGGGCAGACAGCGATCAGCCCGGTTATCGCATCGCGGCGGAGGACCTCGCGCCGGTCAAGGCGCGGGTCCTCCTGATGCTCGCCATCGCCGCGCACGCCGACGGGGCGGCGATACAGCGCATGTTCAGCGAGTACTGACTCGGCCGGGGTCCGGGGTCCGGGGTCCGGGGTCCGGAGGTAGTGGTACTCAGCGGCAACAAGCCCTAAAAATTAGGCCGGTTGCCTCTGACTAGCACGGACGTCCGGATCCCGGACCCCGGACCCCGGATCCCGATTAATGCCCCCCTCTCCCCGGCCCAGGGCCCTGCTGTTGCGGCGGCATCGCGAACCGCGCATCGTCGATCGGCACGTTGACCTTGATCTCGGTGAACTTCTCCAGCTGCACTTCGTTCCACGTGGCGTACCGGATCATGAACGGCATTTTCACGCCGCTCACGTCTCGGTAGTCGCGGTAGTCGACTTGTTCCGCCAGCGGTGAGAAGGCGGTGCGGGTCGAGATGCTGCGGCGAAGCAGCAGGCCGGTCTCGCGATCGAAGTGCAGCTGCTCGGTCGTGTCTTCACTCGGGCGGCCGACCAGCACGATGGTGTTCCGATCTTCCACCGTCGCATACCGATTCACCGTGAGATTCGGATAGCGCCCGGTCATGTTGAGCGGCGCGCCCAGATCGGCGCGTCGCGTCGCCTGTTGGGCCTGGAAGCCCTGCATGCCCCGGCCGCCACCTCCACGCCCCCCCCAGACGGTCGTTCCGGCAGCGGCCCAGGTTTGTGGCTGCGGCTGTGACTGAATGTCGAGGCGGTAGGAGTTGGGCAGCTTCTCCTCGACCGTCACCGGCACCTGCTGCAGATCCCGCAAGGTGACCATGCCGGTCATGACTCGAGATTGAACCTTTTGAAGCGCCCCGCGGCCGCCGAGTGCCTGGACGTACTTGTCGAGCACCTGCTCGACCGTCTCGGTTGGCTTGGGCTCCTCAGGGCGGGCCGCTGGTACCGGACCACGTCCGTCGCTGGCAGTCCCGGGCGCCGGCATCGCACCACGAGCCGCCTCGTTCGCTCCTTGCGGCGGCGCACCGCCGGGACCGCCGAACCCACCGCGGCCTCGACCCTGTTCACGGGCTCGCGCCGCGGCAGCCGCCTGCCACGCGGTCATTTCGGTGGCGATGGGCGGCGTGCGCATCGGCTTCGACTCGCCGTGATGGCACGTCGCGCACGCAACGACGGATCGTCCTTCGAAGGCGCGGGTGTTGATCTCCGCGACCATCTTCATCATCGCGCGCGCGGTGTCCTTCGTTTCCTTGTCGTCACGATCGAATGCGCCACCGGGACCGGTGACGTGACAGTGATCGCAGCCGACTCCAAGCGACCCCGCAATCGACTGCATCGCCAGCTGCAACTCGGTGCAGGCCAGATCGGTCATCACCTTGATGTTGCGATAGTGCTGTCCGACGGTCTCGCCCGGCTTGCATGGCGGCAGCCCGCCCCGTCCGCCCGGCCCGCCGCCTGGTCCCTGCGGCGCGGCTTGCGGAGGCGGACCCTGCTGCGCCACCAGCGTCGGCAGCGCACACAATGAAAGAACGACAATCACGACCGCCCCCGCGAGAACGATTCGGTGTCGAGAGATCACGGCGCACTCCCTGGATGTCATCATGCGGGTGCAGAGTATGGCGCCAAATTGTGGCGAATTGGTGAAACCGGGGTCCGGGATCCGGGGTCCGGGGTCCGGTTGCTCGGGTAGTTAGTGGCGCCCGTCGTTGCCCCGAGACGGACCCCGGATCCCGGACCCCGGATCCCGGATTAGTCGCTGCTGCGCTTCACGCGCGAGCTGCAGGTACCAGTCGCTCGGCAGCATCTCGCCGTCGGCATCCAGCGTGACGATTGACGCAGCCGCGGGCACCTCGTTCGCGGTGCTCGCGAGCTTGAACATCGCAGTGCCTTCATCGACTTCGTCGAACATTGCGCTGTACAGCATCGTGTTGCCCGCGCCGATCGCCTGTTCGATCTGCCGCCAGAAGAATCGACCGCCGCGGCGGGGAATCTGGTTGAGCGCTGAGTCGCGGATCATGTTGCGCCAGGAGAAGCCAGGAAAGACGACCGGCATGTACTCGATGCCGACCGCCCGTGCTTCGGCCGAGTCGGGCGCGACGTGTTCGCGATAAAACCGATCGACGCCGTCGTCGTCGCGAAACCTGCCGATGGTCCACGGACTGATGATGTCAAAGGAACGATAGACACCGGCCCACGCCGGATCGGGTTGTGAATCCCGCGTCAACGTTCGCCAGCCTGCCGGCACGCCGCCAAACAAGGTGACCCGGTACCGCGGGTCGGGATTGTTCCTGAAGAAATCGATCAGTTCAGCGGCCTGGGACGGTGTGGCCGGCCGATCCGTGAATCCAAATCCCCAGATCGCGAGGAGCGGCCGGCCATTGTGCCGCAGGTACCGCTCGCTTTCGGTGACGCGCAGGGTGTCGACGAGATAGATCCAGTCGCGCTTCACGTCTTCGACCAGCGTCTCCGGACGATGACCGGAGATGTCGTACATCACTGCGAAGACGCGCCCGTTCGCCTCCGCGGCCGATCGGACGTTCCGCGCGACGGTGTCCCGAAAGTCGCGAATCGGGTCGCGCGTCAGGCCCGTCGTGAATCGCTGCAGGAACACGCCGGGCAAGCCGTACTCCTGCATCCATCGGAAGTGCATGTCGACCGCGGCGGCGCGATAGGCAGAGTAGAGCGGTGCAGGGCGCCCTTCCGGAAGTGCGAGCGGAGTGGGGCAGCGGTCCGCATCCGGGAGCTCCGAGAGATCGGGCCACATGTCCACACGAAGCGACGGCTCGCCCGCAGGCTGTCCGGCGCGGAACCAGTGCTCCCACCGCGCGAGCTGCGACCCGTCGTCAGGACAGCCGAACCATCCCTGGTAGCCAAACATCAGCTTGCCCGTCAGGGTGGTGGCGTCGACGCGCGGAGCGACGGGAGTTGTGGCGGCAGGTTGGCTCGGCGTGGCGCGGGCCGGCGCTGCAGCGATCGACGGCCCACAGGCCGTCGTCGTGAGAAGGGCGAGGCCGACCGGGACCAATTGGAAGGGACGCGGCAAGTTTGGAGAGTAGATCAAGATCGGCCGTTCTCTTTCTGACGATGACTTGGGATTTGATCCTCGTAAGCATCAGCCGCAGTCGGTCGTATAGTCTCTAGCGGAGAAAATCATTGATGAAGTCTCGAATTATGTGGTCCATCCAGAGACTGCGACTCTACGAGGTGGTGGACGCGACGTAGGGTCAGATCACGTAAACTCCCAACGCTGGAAGTCATCATCCACCTAGGAGATTCTGATGCTGAGCAGACGTGAATTCGGAAGGCTGGCGTTGTCGAGCGTACCCGCCGCGGCGGTACTGGGTGGCAGCGACTTCTTCACTGCCTTCGCCCAGGGACGGCCCAACTCGAAGATTGAGGGCGTGCAGATCGGAACCATCACCTACAGCTACCGCAGCATGCCCGATCAGAGCGCCGAGGCAACGCTGAAGTACATCGTCGAATCGGGCATCAACGCCGTGGAGCTGATGGGCGGCCCGATCGAGAGCTACGCGGGCGCACCCACGCCGGCTGGCCGTGGCGGCGGGCCTGGCGGGGGCGGCCGTGGTCCGGGAGGCCCCGGCGGTCGCGGTCCCGGTGGAGAGCGTGGTGCCGTCCCGGCTGAATTGCCGCCGGGAGCGAAGAAGGGCGCGTGGAACGGCCAGGAGTGCGTGATCCCGGCGCCGGGCGGTGGCGGCGGTGGCGGCGGCGGCCGTGGCCGTGGCGAGGCGACGCCGGAACAGCTGGCCGCGCAGCAGGAGCAGGCGGCGAAGCTGAAGGCCTGGCGGACCAGCGTCTCGATGGACACCTTCAAAAAGCTGCGGAAGATGTACAACGACGCCGGCGTGACCATCTACGCGACGAAGATGCTCAGCGCCAACATGTCGGACGAGGAGTTCGAGTACGTCTTCAACGTGGCGGAAGCGCTCGGCGCCTCCCACACCACGCTGGAGCTCCTCACTGACGATGCGCAACTGAAGCGGATGGGCGACTTCGCGATGAAGAAGAAGATCTACGCTGCGTACCACACCCATCAGCAGGGCAGCATGACCGCCTTCGACAAGGCCTTCGCCCTGTCGAAGGGGAACAAGGCCAACGTCGATTTCGGCCACTGGGTCGCGGCGGGCAACGTCGGCGGGACGCCGATGGACTTCCTGCAGAAGCACCACGATCGCATCGGCAGCTTCCACCTGAAGGATCGGACCACGCCCGACCACTGTTCGCTGAATCTGGCGTGGGGCACGGGCGAGACCCCGATCAAGGACATCCTGCAGATGGTGAAGAAGAACAAGTGGGACATCCCGGCCTCGATCGAGCTCGAGTACAACGTGCCCGAGGGCTCGGACGCGGTCAAGGAAACGAGGAAGTGTGTCGAGTATTGCAGGGCGGCGCTGACGGCGCGGACCTGATCGAGTCGGAAACAGGGGCCGCGGGTTCGCGAATCGCGAACCCGCGGCCCTGCGTCAGAATAAGAGAGTGACGCAGCGATTCCTCACCTCTGTCGTTCTGGCGCTGGCCTGCGCTGTCAACGCAACCGTCATCGGTCGGCAGGACCAGGCTCAACCCACTCCGAAATTCAAGGCCGGCGTGGCCGTGGTCCCCGTGACCGCGGTCGTTCGTGATTCGAACGGCCGGCTCGTCCGCGATTTGACGCGCGAGGACTTTCAGGTCCTGGAGGATGGGGTGGCCGCGTCGATTGTGGACTTCCGGTCGACGGCCCAGGCGCCCATCTCGATTGCCCTCCTGCTCGACACCAGCAGCAGCATGCGCGACGCGAACGAGAAGCAGGCTGCCGCCGTCATCAGCGCGCTCCTGCACGCGTTGACCGGGACCGATGAAGCGGCGCTCTTTACCTTCGACAAGACGCTTCGCCAGGAAACCCCGTTCACACAGGACGATGAGGTGATCCAGAAGGCGCTGTCGAAGGCGGTGATGTGGGGACAGACGTCACTCTACGACGCCATCGCCGACACGGCGAAACGCCTCTCCGAGCAGCCGTCGCAGCGGCGCGCGGTCGTCGTGATCACCGATGGCCAGGACACCAGCAGCGCGCGATCGCCGTCTGACGTCTCCGGTCTCGCGAGCGCGGTCGACGTGCCGGTCTACGTTGTGGCGGTGGCTCCCAAGCGGCGGTTCTTCGGCGGCAACTCCCAACTCACGAACCTGGCGCGGCTGACCGGCGGCGAGCAGGTGCAGGCCTCGAATCCCGAACAGCTCACGGCCGCGGTCGAGACGCTCCTCGGTGAAATGCGGCAGCAGTACTTCCTCGCCATCGACGCCTCGACGAAGCCGGGATGGCACAAGCTCGAGGTGAAAACGCGCAAGCGCGGGCTGACGGTCCGCGCCCGCAGCGGATACACCATCACCGACCCGAACGAAAAGAACGAAAAGAACGAAAAGAAAGCCGGCTGACCTTCGCTACTGCCGCGACGGACATGGGGGCGCGGACACGGACCGACGCCGGGCGCGATGACGGATGAGGCGGATGAGGTCCACGAATCCGCGCCTGATGCCGGCTCCTTCTTCCCGCCAGCGCTCGGCGATGTAGCTGCTGAGGTATCGGGCGCGGTTCTCGTGGTACAAGGCCCGCCTCCGGTTCCATCGAAAAAGGCTGCCGATTAGCCCTGCGACGGCTGTCGCCAGCTGCCGGTAGATGTACGGCGGGACGCCGAGCCAGCATGAATCCGGAGGTGGCGGGGGCACCATCCGACCGGCAGCGTCGAGGACTTCGAGCAGCCGCATGCGTGAGTGAAAGCGGCCGGTGCGCCCGTACCAAAGGCGAAAGTAGGCCTTCGTCAGCCGTTCTGCCGGCACGTCCACGTACGCGACGATGCCCGGAACGTACACGCCGAGACCGCCCGCCTTCCAAAGTCGAAGCTGGAGCTCGCGGTCCTGCGTGCGGGTGTAAGCAGGATCGAACAAGCCCGACTTGGCGAACGCTGACTTCCTGAACGCGAAATTGGCACCGACGAGGCAGGGGGCCGCATTCTGGCGGTGCACGAAAACCGCCTGCTGCCCTTTGTCCTGCAGCGCCAGGGGCGCGGTCTGGATTTCGGAAAACCAGGCGGGTCTCCCCGACGGAGGCCAGCGCGGCAGGACCGGGCCGCCTACGCAGTCTGCATCTGGATATTGAAGAAAGGCCTGGTAGACGGACCGGACCCAGGTATCACCCACCACGATATCGTCGTCCGTGAACGCGATTAAAGGGGACCTCGCCCTCAGAATCCCGGCGTTGCGTGCCCTCGGCAGTCCCGGGTGGGGTTCGAAGACGTACCGCAAATGTGGGTGAGCGGCACGCCTCACGTTGACGACTGCGGCGGTCGCGTCAGTCGAGTTGTTGTCCACCACAATCACTTCGTACGACGGTGCGTCACGTTGCGCCAGGACCGAGTCGAGCGCAGCCGAAAGGTCATTGCACCGGTTATAGGTGCAGATCACGACAGTGATGTCGTGCGAGCCCATGGAGGATTCGCCGTGCAAAGCCTCAGCCATTCACCGCCCGTCGATGTCGCTGATCCCAGGCAGGGCTTCCACCATCGGATCCCGATCACAGGGAAAGGATTTGTCTAGAGTTGATACTTATTTCCCAGATGTGCCCACCGGTTGCACATACCCGGTTCCAACCGAAACGTGGGTGCGGCAAACGTTGCTCGAAGCCGGGAAGTAGACGCCCGTACTTTGGTTGGACACTGGCCTGCAGCCTGGCCGGCAGACGCCGTGGCGCCCGCCTATAATCGCCCGACGGGATGTCGTCCAGACCGGTAACTGTCTTCGAGCCGCCAGACCTGAGGCGAATCCGTCCGCTGGCGGCCCTCCAGCGACTCGCCGCGGCGCGGGATCTATTCCTCACGCTGAGCCTGCACCGTATCAGCGTCCGCTATCGTCGGTCACGGCTCGGGATTCTCTGGGCGGTCATCCAACCGGTCGCGATGATGCTGGTCTTCACGCTGATGTTTACCGTGCTGCGCGCGAAGCCCGCCGGCGATATCCCCTTTCCCCTGTTTGCTTATTCCGGGCTGATCCCGTGGACGATGTTTTCGAGCGGCCTGTACAACGCGAGCACCGCCCTCACCTCTCATGCCGGTCTCCTGACCAAGGTGAGCTTCCCGCGCGAGATCCTTCCGCTCACCTACGTGGTCGCCGGGCTGGTCGACATGTCCATCGCATCCCTGGTATTGGCCTGCCTGATGCTGTGGTTCGGCGTTCCGCTGCAGCTCACGGCACTCTGGGCGATCGTCGCGGTGATGCTGCTCACGGGTCTCCTCATCGGACTCGGGCTGCTGCTGTCCGCCGCTCAGGTGCGTTTTCGTGACGTCGGCCTGGCCATGCCGGTGCTGGTGCAGGTCTGGCTGTTCGCCACCCCCGTCTTGTATCCGCTTTCCGCGGCGAGGGCCTCGCTGCCCGAGCACCTGTATTGGGTCTACCGATTGAATCCGATGGCGGGGGTCGTCGACACCTTTCGCCGGGCCGTTGTGCTTCATCAGGCGCCTGACCTTGGTGCAATCGCGGTGTCCGCTGCCGTAGTCACGATCCTGGTGCCTGTCGCCTACGTGTATTTCAAGCACGTCGAGCTGACGATGGCGGACGTGATATGAGCGGGAGCGCGATCGATCTGAGCCTGGTGGATGTCTGGAAGGCGTATCGTCGCAACGCGAGTCGACGCGCGGATACCTTCTGGGCGCTGCAAGAGATCGGCTTCGACGTGCCTCGCGGCGCCACCCTGGGCATTATTGGCCGGAACGGTGCCGGCAAGAGCACGCTGCTCAAGCTGCTCGCCGGCATTACGGCGCCAACCCGAGGCCGGATCGTGATCCACGGCGCGGTCGCCGCACTCATCGAGGTCGGGTCCGGTTTCCATCCGGAACTCACCGGACGTGAGAACGTGTTTCTCAGCGGGGCGATTCTCGGCATGGGGCGACGGGAGATCGCGGCCAAGCTCGAGTCAATCGTCGACTTCGCCGGCGTCGGGCCGTTCATCGACACGCCGGTGAAATGGTACTCGTCGGGAATGTACGTGCGGCTCGGGTTCGCGGTCGCGGCGCACCTCGAAGCCGACATCCTGCTCGTCGACGAAGTGCTCGCCGTCGGCGACGCCGAATTTCAGGTGAAGTGCCTCCAGCGGATCCAGGAGCTCAGGGACCGCGGCGTCACCAGTCTGTTCATCTCTCACGACCTGACGGCGGTCGAGCGCCTGTGCGACAGCGCCATCCTGATCGAGGCCGGTAAAATCGCCGCCACAGGCGCCCCGGCCGACGTCGTTGCCGCATACCATCGCCGGCTCGCGCTATGGGATCCGACGTCGGGGGAAACCACCATCGATTCACCCAGGAGCGGGATCGCGCTGACCAACGTGTCGCTGCGGAGTCCTGACGACGCGAAGGCCGTCGCCTTCAGTAGCGGCGCGCCACTCACGATCGCCGTGCGCTATGCTGCGTCCCGCCCGATCGCCAACGTCGAGTTCGAGGTTCGGTACTACTCGCCGGACGGCAAGACGCGTATCGCCGCGCCGAGTACCGGTGAGAGCCGGCAGCCGCTGCACGTGCAGCCGCCGGGCGGCGTCGTCGAGTTTCACTGTTCGGCCCTGCCATTGAAGCGTGGCAGCTATTCGATCGGCGCCGTCGTCCGTGAGATGACGACGATGAAGGTCCTCGCCTGGTGGGACGGCGACACCAGGCTTTACGTGTCCCGCGGTCCGGCCACCGATGCGCAGCTGTACATTCCGCATTCGTGGCGGCTCATTCCCGACGACGAGAAGACGGCGGGTATCAGCGCAGGCGCGCAGCCGCCCGCCTGAGAACGCCGCGTGCGAGCCGGATGAGTCCCGCCGGGTAGTACCGCGCCACATACCAGACGCTGGCCAGGGCCCGGCGCCGGCGGCCTGTCACACGGAGGTCGCGTTTCATCTGCGTCAGGAGGCGCCCGCCATAGTCGGCCTGCACGGTGGCGAGGCCTTCGTGCCAGGCCTGCTTTGCCTCCGCACTCCGTCGGGCATGCCTGCGCTCTGCCCGACGCACGGTCACAGCCGATTTCAGCATGTAGCGCACGTCACTGCTCATGCTCGACGGATGCTGACGATAGTCGAGGATGACCTGGCGGTGCCGGCCAATCGGAAAGCGCCGGGCGATCCGGACATTGAGCTCGTAGTCGGCGGATGCGCCGGCCCAGGTGACGAAACCATTCACCCGCCCAAGGATCTCCCGCCGATACATGACAACGCCCGGCGTCCAGATGTAGTTGGACCGCAGCAGCTGGATGTACGGATCCCCGGGCCGAGGTCGGTGTGTGGGCACGTATTGCGGCGAGCCGTTCTCAGCGATCACGCGCACCTCCCCCGATACGAATGCCCACTCGGGGTTCGCCCGCAACGATTCCACGCCGGCGGCGAGCGCATGTGGTTGCAGCCGATCGTCCGCGTCCAGAAACACGAGGAACTCGCCCGTGCTCGAGCGCATGCCGGCATTTCGGGCCGCGGGTGCGCCCTGGTTGCGCTGCTCGATGTACCGTACCTGTTCGTACGAGCGCGCGACTGCGGCAGTGTCGTCGGTCGATCCGTCGTTCACGACCACCAGCTCCGCCGCCCGCCACGTCTGGCCCAGCACGCTCTCGATGGCTTCACGAAGGAAGCGGCTGCCGTTGTAGCAGGGGATCACGACCGAGACGCGGGTTCGCGGCTCGCGGGTTCGCGGGTTCGAACCCAAATCAAATTCGGCCATTCGAGCCAGCCAATCAACGAACCGCGAACCCGCGAACCGCGAACCCGCGGCAACGCGGCGCGGTCATCGGTCACGCCCGCGGGGCCGCGGTCGCAGCGTTCGGCCGATTGTTCGTGAGGCCAGCGCCCGGAGGCGGGTGTCGTAGCGGCTGGCCTGCCGTTGCAGGCGGTGAAGCACTGGATGCCGATAGCGGCGTAACGCCCTCCGTGCGGCGGCTCGAACCGTGGGAGCGACGATCGGCTGTGCCGCGACGTACGACTCGAGCCAGGTCAGATACGTCTCGAACGCGGCGTCCAGCTGGCCAGCGCGCTCGACCATCCGGCAGGACGAATCCTCGTGCTGCCGGTATCTGTCGAGGCAGGCATCGACGATCATCACCGGAAAGTTCAGGCACAGTTTGGCGTGAAAGACCTGATCGGTGCAGATCCGGCGGAAGGATTCCTCCCATCCGCCCACGGTCTGGACGGCGCCTCGACGCACGAGCACTCCGCCCATGCAGGGAACGGTGCCACCGTCTTCGAGAAACCGCACGAGCATTTGCGGCGGCTCGATCACCGTGTCCGGCTCCGCGCCGTACCTGCGCCAGACCCAGTCGCGGCCGGCGTCATCCGGGCGGCCGCTCCAGCTGTACCAGTATTCCGTCGCCGCATACAGCATCGCGACGTCCAGGTGCGCGTCGAGAATCGGCACCTGCACCTCGAGTTTCTCTGGCAAGTAGACGTCGTCTGCGTCCAGAAACGCCAGGTAATCTCCTCGCGCGTGGCGCGCGCCCAGGTTCCGCGAGGCGCTTGCGCCGCGGTTCTGCCGATGCTCGTGCGAGAGGTAGCGGACCCTGCCCGGATGCGCCGCCGCGTACTGCAACGCAATCCCGGCGCTCGCGTCGGTGGATCCATCGTCGACGAGCAGCAGCTCCCAGTTGTCGTACGTCTGGGCGAGCACGCTCTGGATGCTCTCCTCGATGAACCGCCCCGCGTCCAGGAACGGCGTGATGATCGACACGCGGATCATGTCCGGACGCCCTGCAGTGCGTGCTGGAACGACGGTCCATCCCAGTCGAGCACGCCGAACCGAGGCAGCGCATAACGGTTCGCGCCGCGCGCCGGGACCGAATGTGAGCTGGTGCCGCACGCCCAGGCGAAGCCGCACTCCCGCACCGCCGCCTCCGAATCATCGTCGAGCGCGCCATGCGGGTACGCGAAGCCGGTGATCGATCTGCCGATCAAACGCTCACAGGCGTCCCGGCCCTGACTGATGTCGTCGCGTCGTTCAGCCGGAGCCAGGGCGGGCAGCATGGCGTGCGTCGTGGTGTGGCCCCCGAAATCGAAAACGCCGCCTGCGGCCAGGGCCGCGACCTCGCTCGCCGTCATCGGCAGGTTCCCGGGATCGGGTGGCAGAATCGCGAGCTCGGTTCGCAGCTGGACCATCGCCTGCTCTCGTGCGGCTGGTGCAGCGGTGCGAAGCTGTTTCCACATTGCCAGGTATGCGCTTTGGCGACTGGTTCGCGGTTCCTGCCACGCTCGCCAGCTCTGGTCGCTTTCGTCACCGCTCCGGAGCACGAGCGATATCCGCTCGGGTCCGATCTCGACTTCAGCATCGACGGCACCGGTCCCCTGCAGAATGCCGCGTGCCAGCTCGTCCCACCAGTACTCGTAACGCTGCCCGACGAAGCCGGTGGCAAGGAACAGCGTTGCCGGCACATGCGCCGATGCGAGTCGCGGGCTGGCCTCGCGCAGATTGTCGACATACCCGTCGTCGAAGGTGACGGCCACGGCTTTGCCGGGCAGGGTGCCTCGCTCCAGCCGGCTTACGAACTCTGACATCGGCAACGGGTGGCGGGTGCGGCGGAGCACCGCGAGATGCTGTTCGAACCGGTCCGGATGCACGGCGAGCCCCCACGGATCCACTCGAGGGCTGGCGATCCGGTGATACATGAGAATCGTCGGCCCCGGTCCCGGTGGCACGATCCTGCGCCGCAGCCTCTGGAAGAGCGTGCGCATCTCACCGCAATTTTCGCGCACGCACCGACACGATGACCGGGTAGGCGCGATCGATCGGATCGAGGTCGCTCGTGTCGAGCTCTTCGACCGCGAGACCTTGCAGGAACATGGTGGCCGCGAACACGTTGCCGTAGCGGCGAACCATCACCGCATCAGGTCCGAACACATCGCCAAAGAGGCGCTCCATCGCCGTCGGCGTGAAGGACCAGAACCAGGTGTTCCCCCACTCGCCTCGATCGATCTGGCTGATACCCGGGGCCGTGACCAGCGCCACACCGCCGGGGGCGAGCGCCCGATGCAGCTGCACCAGGGCGGCTCGCACGTCGTAAATCAGCTGCAGTGTCTGCGTGAAGATGATGCAGTTGAACGCGTTCTCGGGAAGGACACGAGGATCGGTGACGTCGCCGACGAAGGTCGCGCGCGGGTTGCCCGCGGCGACGTGGAGAACATCGCTGCGCGTGACACGCGACCCTCCGAACTTCCGCGTGTACGCGTCGTCGCCGACTTCGAGCACGCGTCCCAGGATCTCCGACGCATTCCGCGCGAGGAAGCGCTCGATGTAGTAGCGGTCGACCGGCAGGCCGCGGTCGAACCCGAAGGAGTCGCTGATCGGCTTCAGGCGTCTGAGATCTCCGAGCTGCACCCGCCCGACCGGCGGCACGCGATCACCGCGCGACAGCATCAGCCGCTCGGCACGCTGACGAGGGAGCATTGCGGCGACGCGCCGTCTCAGGCCTCCGAGCATGTCGCGCGCCGCCACCTGCGGCGAGACTACAGCAATCCTGGCCAGCTGCGTCAGCGACGACAGCAGCGGCATCCCGCCCTGTCGCCCACGGTAGCGGGCCCGCGCCATTTCTTCTGCGTAGTAGCGGCGCCAGCGCTGTCGGCCTTCGCTCCACGCTTGTGCGGCGACGCGGTCGCCGCCGGGCGGGGCGTGGCTGGCGTGGACGTCGAGCATGGTCCGTAGCATGCTGCGATGATCCGCGGACATGTTCTGGCCGTGCAGCCGGTAGGCCGCGACGAGATCCGGGTACGCCGCGATCGGATAACGGCGCGCCATGCGCAGATAGAGGTCGTAGTCCTCGCCGCGCCGCAACCGCTCGTCGAAGCGGCCGGCCGCCTCGAGCCGGTCACGCCGGTACATCACCGTGCCGTGCATGCCGATGAAGTTGCGCCGGAGGAGGTGCAAATACGGCGATTCGCCCGGGGGCTCGAACCGCTCGCCGGTCTTGTTTCCGTCACGATCGATGTAGACGTGGCCGCCGTAGACGAAACCACTGTCCGGCACCCGCTCGAAGCACGCCAGCCCCGCCGCGATGGCGCGCGGCTCCAGGCGGTCGTCGGCGTCGAGAAAAATCACATAGCGCGTACGTAATGCCGTCAGGCCGGTATTCCGTGCTGCGGCGAGCCCGCGGTTGTCCTGGTGAATGCAGCGGACGTCGGGGAAACGCGCGACGACTTCTCCTGGGTGGTCCTCGGACCCGTCATCCACGACCACGATGCCGTCGGCGGGGCGGGTTTGCGCGCGCACGCTGTCGAGCGCCTCTCCCAGGAAGTGAGCGTGATTGTAGGTGGTGATAACGACGCCGACCGTGGCAGCCGCGACCGGTTCCGCGACCCCTGAACGAAGGGTGACGCGTGCGTCGGAAGTCATCGGTCCATTCCGTGCAATGACCGTTCCGCTGAGGTGCACGGACGGGGGCTCGGGGGGTCGGCGGTTCGCGGGCTCGACGAAGCCGGTGATACTCAGAGGCAACCAGCCGCTTGGATTTGCCCGTTACCTCTGATTACCACCGAGTTCCGAGCCCGCGAACCCGCGAGCCCCCGAACCCCCGAGTCTGGCTTTAGAGCCGGCGAAGCCGGATCTGCCGGATCCCCGCCTTCGTGCGCCAGGACGCGATGCCCAGCGGCTGCGAAGGTTCGACCTCGATGCGGACGCTGATCTGGTTGCCTTTGAGGTCCTGCTCGATGATGTGCTTCCCGTCGAGCCAGCTGTCGATCTTCTCCGGCGTGACCCTGATCCGGACGTCGTACCACTTCTGCAGCTCGAAATCGATCGACTGAGAAGTCGTGTTCTCGGAGGCATCGATACCGTTGATGCTCGACAGTCCGACAATGCTCCCGCCCCAGCCGCCCAGGATCAGCGAGCAGAACGACGCGCCGACGGGGAAGGTGACACCGGCAAAGAAATCGCGGCCTTCGAGGCGGCGCGCCTGCAGCGTCAACTCGTAGTTCGTGGTCGGGAGCGCGGATCCGCTCCAGGTGATCCCGGTGAGATCCTTGCCGGCCGCGAGGATGATGTCGCCATTCTCGACAGTGACAGGACCCTGACCATAGAACTTCGACGGTTGCCAGTTGGTCAGCGTCTTGCCATCGAAGAGCGGATCGCCGGCGGGATTCGGCGGCGTCTGTGAGATTGCCCTACTGCCGCCGGCCAGGCTGAAGGTTGCGACCACCACCGCGGCGAGGGAGCGCGACATCCGCATTCGAGGATTCTACTTCGGGAGTTTGCGGAGCCGCTCTCTTCCCTTTGATATCATGCGACGGATCGACGTCTCCTGAAGGCTTATGACCATGCCCAGCACACCTCGCACCGACGCAGAAGGAATGGAACGACGGGAATTCATCAAGAAGACTGGCGCCGGAGTTCTGGCCGCCGGCTTCCCGGCCATCATTTCGGGTCAGACGGTGACCAAGGCGGTCAAAGTCGGGCTTGTCGGCGCCGGCGGACGTGGCACCGGCGCGGCGGCCCAGGCACTGACCGCGGATGGTGCGGCCGAGCTGACGGCCATTGCCGACATCGACGAGGCGATCGTCGACCGGGCCGCCAACCGGTTGAAGGGCAGCCAAAAGTTCGGCACGCGCGTCAAGATCGACAACGCCTTCTTCGGCCTCGACGCCTACGACAAAGTGATCAACAGCGGCGTCGACGTCGTCCTGCTCGCGACTCCGCCCGGGTTCCGCCCGCAGCACCTGACGGCAGCGGTGAACGCGGGCAAGCATGTGTTCTGCGAGAAGCCGTGCGCGACCGACTCGCCGGGCGTGCGCGAGGTGATGGCCGCGCAGAAGCTCGCGCAGTCGAAGAACCAGGCGCTCGTCGCCGGGTTCTGCTGGCGCTACAACAACATGATTCAGGAGGCCGTGCAGCGCGTGCACAACGGCGAGCTCGGCCGCCTCGTGGCGCACTACTCGACCTACTACACCAACCCGGTCAAACCGATGCCGGCCGAGAGCGAGCGGCCGGCCGGGATGAGCGACACCGAGTGGCAGATCCGCAACTGGTACAACTTCACGTGGCTGTGCGGCGACAGCCTGGTCGAGCAAGCGGTGCACAACGCCGACAAGATCATGTGGATCATGAAAGATCAGCCGCCGGCGAGCGTCGTCGCGATCGGCGGCCGGGCGGTCCCGGCCAGCGGCGGGAACATCTTCGACCACTTCGACGCCAACTACCTGTGGCCGAACGGCTATCGCGTCTTCCTGGCGAACCGGCAGTCCACCGGGTGCTACAACGGCACGCACGACTACGTCATGGGCACCGACGGCACGCTCGTGCTCGGTGTGGGCAACACGCGGATCGAGACGCCCGACGGCAAGGTCAAGTGGCAGTTCGAGGGCGAGGCCTACGACATGTATCAGAAGGAGCACGACGTGCTGTTCGCGTCGATTCGCTCCGGCAAGCCGAAGAACGACGATCTGAACCTTGCGACCAGCACGCTGCTCGCGATCATGGGCCGCAACGCCGCGTACAGCGGACAGCAGCTGACGTGGGACCAGGCGCTGAACTCGCAGGTCAGCCTGGTGCCGAAGCCGGTCGACTGGAGCGCGAAGCACGAAGTCCCGGGCCTCGCGATTCCCGGCCGGACCACGATGGTCTGAGCGGATGAAGCTTCACCTGGTCGCATTCGTCGCCATGGCTGCGGCGGCCGTGGTGCAAGCCGCCCCTCTCCTCAGCTCGCAGGCCGCGAACCCTCCCGATCCGAAGGAGCTCGCTGCCGTCGAGAAGATCCGCGCGCGGATCGAAGGGCAGCACAAGAAATCAGCGGCGCCGAAGCCGGCTCCCTACAAGGTGACGATTCCGAACACCACGGTCAGCTATGGGATGGCGCCGATTCCGGCCGGCGAGTTCACCATGGGATCCGGCGCGCCCGGCGCAAAGCCGGACGAGCAGCCTCCGCACAAGGTCAAGCTCGACGCCTTCTGGATGCAGACCCACGAGGTGACGTGGGATGCCTACCTGATGTTCATGTTCACGGATCAGGCGAGGGAGAAGGAACACCCGGACGCGCTGGTCGATGCGCTGAGCCGGCCGACGGCGCCGCACCTCGAGATGAGCTTCGGCCGGGGCAACCAGGGCTTCCCGGCGATCAGCATGACCCAATACGCCGCCAGCAAGTTCGCCGAGTGGCTCAGCGCGAAGACCGGCGAGTTCTACCGGCTGCCCACCGAGGCGGAGTGGGAGTACGCCTGCCGCGCCGGCGGCGGCGCTGCGCCCCTCGATGAGTACGCGTGGTACAAGAAGAATTCGCCGCAAGGCAGTTTCTCCTCCGGCACCTATCACACCATCGGCACGAAGAAACCGAACGCGTGGGGTCTCTACGACATGCTCGGCAACGTGATGGAGTGGACGCTCGATCAATACGCGCCATACGCCGCCTCCGAGCAGCAGAATCCCACCGTTCCCTCGAAGACCGCGTACCCGCACGCGGTTCGCGGCGGATCCTGGAACGACGACGAGCCAGCCGTCACGTGCACGACGAGGGTGAAGTCGGATGCCTCCTGGAAGCGGCAGGATCCGCAGCTGCCGAAGAGCGTCTGGTACATGACCGACGCCCAGTGGCTGGGATTCCGGCTCGTACGTCCGGCGAACCTGCCGAGCGCGCTCGACATGTACCGGGCGTGGAACAATGGAGTGGAAGTGGATCCGTTTTAGCTGCCAGCTGCCAGCTGCCAGCTTCCAGCTGCCAGCTTCCAGCTTCCAGCTTCCAGCTTCCAGCTCAAAGACTCATCATGCGCAGCTTCGTGCTCGTGGTTGCTTTCGCAGCGGTTCTGGCCTCGAACCCTCTAGCTGGAAGCCGGAAGCTGGAAGCCGGAAGCTGGGAGCTGGAAGCTGGAAGCCGGAAGCTGACCCGCTACGAATCCGTCGAGCCCCACATGGGGACGCTCGTCAAGATCACGGTCTACACGAGTGGCGAGGACGGCGCGCGGCGAGCGTTTCGCGCGGGGTTCGATCGTATCGCGGCGCTCGACGCGATCCTCTCGGACTACAAGCCTGACAGCGAGTTGAGCCGAATCAGCGGCATGGCCGTGGGGGCGCCGGCGGAGGTGAGCCGCGATCTTTTCACGGTGCTCGAGGCCGCGCAGGAACTCGCCGAGGCAACCGCCGGTGCCTTCGACATCACCCAGGGACCGGTGATTCGTCTATGGCGTGAGGGCCGCCGATCGAGGCACTTGCCGGATGCGGATGCGCTGCAGGAGGCTGCCAGCCGCACGGGTCACCAGAAGCTGCACGTGGACCGAGATCGCTGTACCGTTCGCCTGGATCAGGCGGGCATGGCCCTCGATGTCGGGGGCATCGCAAAAGGCTATGCCGCGAGCGAGGCGCTGGCCGCGATCAGCACCCTCGGGGTACGGTCCTCGATGGTGGCGATCAGCGGCGACCTGGCCTTCAGCCATGCGCCGCCAGGCACCGGCGGGTGGCGGATCTCCGTGCACGACCTTCCCGGGGAACAAGCCGTTCCGCAGGTGCTCCAGCTCGCGAATGGAGCCGTCTCGACTGCCGGCGCGGCCGAGCAGCATCTCGACGCCAACGGACAGCGCTACTCGCACATCGTCGATCCCTCGACCCGGATGGGACTGACCGATGATCTGACCGTGACCGTCATCGCCAGGACCGGGCTCGTGGCCGACGGGCTCGACACCGCGATGAGTGTGCTCGGGATCGAGCGAGGGCTGGCTTTGATCGACGCGCGCGCGGATGCGGTCGCGCTGATTGTCCGCCGGACTGCGGCCGGTGCCGAGATCCTCCCGTCGGCGCGCTTCCGATCACTAATCGCTAGTCGCTAGTCCAGAATCCAGAGTCCCGAATCCCGAGTCCCGAGTCCAGAATCCGGGAGTCCAGACTCCCGGGCCCCAGTCCCCAATGCCTGGTGACGCCCGCCCCTCAAGGACGCAGGATCAGGGACGCAGGATAAAGGGATTCAGGATTCAGGACTACGGATTCTGGACCAGCGACTAGCGATTAGCGATTCTCGTAGGCCGAGCGCGACAGATTGCCGAGCCCGTTCGCCCGCGGCCAGGTGGGATGCTGGGCCTGCACCTCGGTCGAGACCGCGGTTGCCGTCTCGTCGATCGACTTGCCCTGTTTCTTCAGCGCGAGCGTCTTCTCCTGGACCTCGCGCACCCAGGTCCGGTTGGCGGCGATCAGCGTGCCGGTCCCGACGGCGCCGTGGGCCGGCACGATCGTGCGCGGCTTCAGCGCCTCGAAGGTATCGAACGCCGTCAGCCACGCTTTGATGCTGGACGACGGGTTGGCCGCGAGGAACGACTCGTTCATGACCACGTCGCCCGCGAACAGGACGTTGTCCCCCTCCACGAAGAAGCCCGTATCGCCGAGCGTGTGGGTGGGGCCCACCAGCAGGAACTTGACGCGTACGCCGCCCAGATCGAGCGTGTACTCGCGGTCGAAGGTGATGTCGGCGCGGCGCCGGGCCGCGTCCTTGAGCAGCTCCGCGTTCAAGTTTGATCGCCCGGAAAACGTTTTCACGAACTGCATGCCGTTTTCTTCGAACTCGGCCTCCTGGGTGGTCGAGTTGACGTATTTCGCCGAGGGCGGGAAAGCAAGGTACCCGGTCGTGTGCTCCGGGTGGAAGTGTGTCGAGGCGATGAACAGCTCAGGGTTCTTGCTGACCTTCGCGACCTCCTTCAGCACCGTTTCGCCGTTGCGGCGGCCCATCCCGGGATCGATCACGAGCGTGGCGCGGGAGCCCACGACGATGCCGACGTTCGGCACCATGCCGACGTTTGCATCGGGAATCACATGGGTGTGCGCGCCGAGCTTCACGGTCGCGTTTTCGCGGACCAGCGGATCGGGCGCGGGGCCCCGCTGCGCCGCGACCATCGACGCGGACGCGAGCGCAGTGGCCATCGTGGCAATGCGGAACGAACGGCAGCGAACGGGACGAGTCAGCATCTGCGCCTCCGGAGTTTCCGTCGCCGAATGCTACTACGTGAGGCGGCTTGTCTGCGGCGGCCAACTGGTCGAGAATGTCGCGCATGAAGAGGACGCTTCGTGCCATGTTTCTCGCGGCAGCCATATTCGCGCCGTCCGCCCTCGCCGAAGCGGCCGAGCGCACCGTCTACGTCACCATCGTCGACGGCAACGGGGTCGCCGTGACCGATCTCACGGCGGCGGACCTGGTGGTGAAGGAGGGTGGCAAGGAGAGGGAAATCGCCAAGGCTGGCCGCGCCTCGTCAACGATGCGGCTGACGATTGCCGTCGAGGAGCGGTTGATGGCCGACACCTCCGTCCGGCAGGCGATGTTTGCGTTCATGAAGCGCGTGATCGACACTGCGGAGGTCCGGCTGGTCACGATCGGCCTCAGGAACCAGACTGCCGCGGACTACACGACCGCGCTCGACGCGCTGGTCACCGCCATCAACAACCTCACGCTGAATCCCAGGCCCGAATCCCAGGTGGCCGAGGGCGTCCTGGAGGTCGCCACCGAGTTCGCGACGACGAAGACCGATCGGCCCGTGTTCGTCGTGCTGGCTTTCTCCGGCGGTCAGCCCGGCGTCGACCCGCGCAACGTCCTCGAAAAAGTCCGGCAGAGCGGAATGACGATGAGCGCGGTCACCCTGATGGCCGGCGGCGTGGATGCCGGCGGTGTCGGGGCGATGAGCGATCAGAGCGGCCGGGAGCAGATTCTCGGCGACGGGCCGAAGCAGTCGGGCGGTCGGCGCATCGAAGTGCCGAGCACCGGCGCGTTTCCCAAGGCGCTCCAGCAGATCGCCGACGACCTGCTGGCCCAGTACGCGATTACCTACACCCTCCCCGAAGGCGTCAAGCCGGACAAGCGCTTCAGCATCAGTTCCAAGCGCCGTGGCGTGACGCTGCGGGCACCGTCGGCGATTCCGGATCGCTGACTCCGGACCCAGAGCCGACCAGGACCGTCGGACCCCGGATCCCGGACCCCGGATCCCGGATCCCGAGTTACTTCGGCACCCTCACCGTCACCGTCGACGTCGCGACGTTGCCGGCGGCGTCCCTGCACTCGATCGTGATCGTGTAGGTCCGGCCGTCGCCCTTGCCCAGGCGCTCAGCTCGCAGATTCAGGGTCAGCGCGCCGGTGATCTCCCAGTCAGTGGTTCCCGGCTCGTTGCTGTCGACCGAAACGATGCGGCAGTCGACAGCTCCGCAGCCATCGGTGGCATCAACGAAGACCTGAACCGGGACCATCATGTGATTGGACTTGTCGATCACCGACGGACTCGCCTTGACGCCTGTGATCACGGGCGGCGTCGTGTCCACGACCGTGACGACAACCGTATCGGACGCTCGTCCGCCGCCACCGTCGTCCGCGGTCACGGTGATCACATGTGTGCCCAGCGGAAGCGTCAGCGACAGACTCGGACCAGAGGCGGTCCCGAAGGCCCCCGACCAGGTGAGGGTCACGGGTTCACCGTCGGGGTCGCTGGCCACCGCCGACAAAGAAACCTCACCCTGGCAGTTGGCAGCCGCTGCGACCGTCTGATCCGCGCCTGCATTCACGACCGGCGCCCGGTTCCTCGACTCGAACGCGCCGATGTCGACACGGGCCACGCCGTCGCCATTGCCGTCGAACACACGGGTGAGGCCGGCGAGATCGGTCGATGGCAGGCTCGGAGCTCCGTCGTTGCCCGAGTCGACCGCCGCTGACGTCATGGCCACACGGTAGTCGCGGCTGGCGGGGCCCAGGAATGCGGGATCCGCCGAGATGTTGCCGTTCAGGCCAGTCTGATCCGCGCAGGTCCCGCCGTACGAAGCACCCTCCGCGCTGAAGACGTCGTTGGAATTCAGGATCGGCGAGGAGACCGACGCGCCGTTCTGGCAGTAGAGCGCCGGTCCGGTCCGAGTCACGACGATGTTGTTGTGCAGCTGATTGCGTGCGTCGAAGCCGCTGACATACATTCCCGGCGCGGACGACGCCTCGTTGTCGGCGATGGTGTTGTTGACGAAGAGGTTGTTGCCGGTCGAGCCGAGCCAGTAGACGCCGCCCCCGGTGCAGGCCGAGTTTCCCACGATCAGGTTGCCAACGATCTTCGCCTGCGAGAAGTTCGCGCTCGCGAGGCCGCCGCCGGATCCGCACCCTGCCGGTCCGCTGGTGGCGTTCCGTGCGATCACGTTGTTGCGGACGACCGCGTTGCCGGCGGAGAAGAGCGCGAGACCGCCGCCACTCGCGGCTGCCCCGGTGTTCCCGGTGATGTCGTTGTCGAGGATCTCGGCCGCCGAGTTGCCGCCGATGTAGACGCCGATGCCCCAGCCGCCCGTGCACCCGGCGATCACGTTCGCGGTGATGCGGTTCGCCTGAATCAGCGGCGAGCCGAAACTGCTGTAGATGCCCACACCGGTGCACGACTGGTTTCCGGTGATGACGTTTCCGCGCACGGTCGGGGACGCGCTCGCGATGTAGATGCCGCCACCGAAATTGATGCTGACTCCGCCGCGGATCGTGAACCCGCTCAGCACGGCGGCCCGGGTCTCGCCTGATCTGAACGACACCACGGAGCCGGCGCCGCCTCCATCGATGATGGTCTGATCAGGACCGGCGTCACTGATCACCGTGATCGCCTTGCCACGGAAGTCGAGGCGCTCGTGGTAGGTGCCCGGCGCGACGAGCACGGTGTCGCCATCGATCGCGAGATCGATCGCTGCCTGAATCGTTGCGACTTCGGCGGGCACATTGATGACCGTGTCCAGCACCCCCACGACCTGGAAGGTCACGCTGGACTGAGACGGATTGCCCGCGACGTCAGAGGCCGACGCCGACAGGACGTGGGCGCCTAGCGTGAGCGTCGAGAGATCGATCGGGCCGCCGGCAAACGGAGCGCCGTCGAGGGTCAGGTTGATCGGGCCGGCAAGACCCGACACCGGATCGCTGGCGGAGGTCGAGACGTTGACCGGTTGGGACTGGAGATACTCGCGCGCCTGTGGCGAGACGATCGCGAGGTTGGGTCCAGCCGTATCGATTCTTGTCACGGTCGCAGGCGCCGGGACCTCGACGTTCCCCGCCACGTCGACGGCTTCGGCCGTGATGGAAGTGCTGCCTTCCGTGGAGATGCTGAACGGTCCGGTGTAGGTCTGCAAGACACCGCCGTTCAACCGGTACCGGATCGCGGCGACCCCGCTTCCCGACTCCCCGTCGCTGGCCGACAGTGTGACCACCACGGCGGACCGGTACCAGCCATTCAATCCCGCTGTGCCACTGCGCGCGATCGTCGTCATCGGGGCCACCGTATCTGACGGGCCGGCCTGCTCGTCGATGCGGGCGATGAAGCCTTCATCCGATCCGGCGGGGATCGGTTGGAAAGCGTTGCGCGTGGGGAAATTCGTCGAGTTCGTCGTGCCCGCCACCGCCACCTCGCCGTTCACATCGATCGCGATGCTGCGGCCGTAGTCGTCGCCGGATCCACCGAGGTAGGTCGAGTACTTGAGCTGTCCGGCCGGGCCGAGCCGGGTCACGAACACGTCGCTCTGCCCGCCGCCGTGCGTGGGCTGGAATGCGTCGGCAGTCAACGGGAAGTTCAGCGACTGCGTCGTGCCCGTGACATAGGTATCACCAGCGCCCGTGACGGCAACATCCGGCCCGAGGCTTTGCGACCAGTCGGTCTCGGCTCCGTCGCCACCCAGGTAGGTGGAATGCACGAATGCGCCGGACGAGTCGAGGACCGAAACGAACAGGTCGGAGAACCCGCCGCCCGGTTCCGGCTGAAACGCGTTCACCACCGGATAGTTCATGGACCAGGTCAGTCCCGCGATATGCGCGCGGCCAGCCGCATCCACGGCCACTCTCGGTTCCGATTCGAATCCGTTGCCGCCGAGATACGTGGCGTAGGTGACGCCCTCGGGTGCGATGCGCAGGGCAAACGCATCCTGCAGGTCTCCGAACGATGGCTGCACGGCGTTCACGACGGGCAGATCCGTGGACATCGTTTCGCCAGCGACATATCGCGTTCCGCTGGCGTCCACCGCGATGTCGGTCGCCCGTTCGGCCCCCGAACCGCCGAAGTAGGTCGAGAACTCCAGGTTGTTGCCCTCGGTGCCGATGGTGGCCACGAAGGCGTCGCGATTCACCCCTCCGCCGAGATATGCGAGGGCCGGCAAGAGGGGATCGATTGCGACTGCGGTGAAGACTGCGTTCTGGGAATGCGTCACCCGCCAGTTCTCACCGGCATCATTGCTGATGACGGTGCCGCCGAACTGCACCGAGGCAATCAACGTCGCTGGATCGGACGTGCCGATGGCGAGCGAGGCGATTGGCAGGCCGGCCAGCAGCGGGAGTGGGCTCCACCAGGCGCCCCCGTTGACAGTCTTGAAGAGCCCCTGGGAAGTCGCCGCGTAGGCAACCAGTGGATTGCTGGCGCTGGCGACTATCGCGGTGGCTTGAGCGACGAGCCCACCGTTTGCCAGGGTCCAGGCTCCGCCACCAACGCTCGAGTAGATCGCGTTGTTCGTCGCCGCGTAAACAGTGGATCCGCTCACCGCGAGCGCGAGGACGCCGTCGGTGAGTCCAGTGTCAGTCCACGTGTCGCCACCGTCGACGCTCTTGAACACGCCGAACGGAAAACCGCTCGTGCTGAGGCCGGCGTAGATCGTTGAGGGCGACTCTGGTGACACTGCGATCGCGGTTCCCCAGCCCTGGAGCACCAGCGTCCAGTGTTCGCCGCCATCGCGGCTTTGGTAGATGCCGGCCTGGCTCGCGGCATAGACCGCCGGGGACGTTCCATTGGCGACAGCCACGCCCGAGACCGCTCCGGCGATCTCGCGACCTGTCGGCGACCATGTGGAGCCGGCATCGAAGCTCTTGAATACGCCCTCGAGCTCGGTGCCCGCATAAACGGTGAGTGGCGCAGCGGGATCGGTCGCGAACGAGCGTACCCCGCTGGTCCGAAGACCTTCGCTCGCACTCACCCATGAAGTACCGCCGTCGGTCGTGCGAAACACTGGCGAGCCGCCAAGCGCCGATTGGAGCGCGTTCGCGGTCGGAAAGTCCGCCGACATCGTGGACCCGGTGAGATGAACCCGGCCGAGCCCGTCGACTGCGATCGCCGTGGCGTAGTCCTCGAGCGCGCCGCCGAGGAGCGTGGAGTAGATCGGCGCGCCGTTCGCGTCGAGCTTCACGACGAAGGTGTCGAACTGTCCGCGATTCGATCCTTGAAAGGCATTCAGCGCCGGGAAGTCCCAGGACGAGGTCGACCCGGCGATGTAGGCTGCGCCCGAGACATCGACATCGACGCCAACTGCCGCGTCGTTCGAAGCGCCTCCGAAGTAGGTCGCATAGACGAGGGCATCGCCCGACGGTGTGAGCTTTGCCACGAACGCATCGCCGAGGCCGTGAGTCTGCGGCTGCGCCGCATTGGCAGTGGGGAAGTCCGCGGAATAGGTCTCGCCGGCGACGATGATGCTGCCGGACGAGTCGAAGGCGGACGCGTGAATGCGTTCTTCCAGCGACCCGCCAAGGTAGGTCGCATAGCTCAGGACCGGATCGATGACGAGAGGGAACTCGCGATCGTAGCTTCCGACTTTGAAGACGACGCGGCTGTCGGGCAGGATCGCGTAGCCTCCTTCGACCGGCTGGCGCACGCCCTGCACATCCTGATAAATCACTGGCGCCCGGTGGGTCAGCGTTCCGGCCTGCGTGTCGATCACGAGGTTGCCGTCGGCATCGAGCCTCACGTCGCGCGCTCCCTCGATGTCGAATGCGATGGCCGACGGCGAGGCCCCGGGCCGGAGCACGAAGTCGTACTCGAGCTGCTGCTGCGTGCCGTAGTACACGAGGTCGATGCCAGGGTAGACATCGCGATACGCGATTCGCGCGTAGGCCGGGACTCTGGTTCTCCACTGCCGCGCGTCGTTCCCGATCAGCTGGTTCGATCGCCCCGGCAATTCCCCCTCGGCTGATGCGTCAACGCTGCCGCGTCTTCCGGCAAGCCGGATCGTGATCGTCTCGGGCTTCTCGCCGGATCGTCCCAGGGTGACGGCCGCATCCCCGCTCGACAGCGAGACGGCGTACCCGATCCCGCGCCCGGTGAAATCGCCTGCGGTTCCGGCCCGGCGCTCGAAACGCAGCGGCGTCTTCAAATAGGAATGCTTGACAGTCGCCGTGCGAGCTCCGGCGCTGGCTGTGGGCGTGACGACGGCTTCGTCGGGCGGCGCGGTCCGCGTCACCGGGACGCTGATCGTGGCGACGATCGCAAACGTGGCAAGGATGGACTGCTTGTGGGATCGGGACACCTGAGGGACCTCCCAGTCGTCGAGGACGAGTGCTCGACGAGAAGGTCAATAACCGAGCCACGCCAGCGCGATCAGTGATGACGGGGTGTCCGCGGTGTGCGGCGGTGTGCGTTGGGAGCGAAAACTGTCAGCTGATTGCAGAACCGTGAGAGTGAATCGGTCGGGGTCGCGGGTTCGCGGCTCGCGGTTCGCAGGCGCTGGTTGTTCGATGGGCCGGGATGAATACGCTGCAACCAGGTGGTTGCCACGTCTTCCAGTCAATGGTTCGAATGGCTCTGATGTCTTCCGAACCCGCGACCCCGCGAACCCGCGACCCCGCGACCCCGACTCAGGATCAGAGCCCTCTTCCCCCCGGCCCCGGCCCGCCACGGCCGGCGGGGCCGCGCTGACCGCTGAGGAGCGGGCTGCTTTGCGTCGTCGAGGCTGCGCTGGCCTTCTGTTCGAGCCCGGTCTTCATGGCGGTCACGATCACGGCATCGGCCGGCACATCGCCGCCGTTCAACACCTCGGTGTAAGTCCCGTCGGTCGCTCCCAGACGAAGCCGGAGGGCCTTGAGGTGCTTGTTCTCGTCGTACAGCCAGACCACCGCGCGGCTCTCCTCGGTCGGCAGCGGCGCGAACAACGAGTCGATGGTCATCGCGCCCGAGGTCACCGCTTTGACGGGCTGCAAGGCCGGGGTGGTGCCCGTGGTGGCCTGCGCGCCCGCCGTCCCGGTGCGGTTGGCCGCCTGGACGGCCGCCCGCGTGCCGCCGGCTCCGGGTGTGCGATTGCGCTGGAGCTCCGGCGGCACGGATTGGCTCAGGACGGCGAACATCTCGTCACTCGGCCGGAAGCCTGTGGCGGCGTTCGCAACACGAAGCACGTTGTTCCGGCGTGTCACCTCGATCGTCACGTTCGCGGTCATCCCGGGTTTCAGCTTCAGTTCAGGATTCGGCACCGTGATGACGGTCGCATAGGTCACCACGTTCTGCACGGTTGTCGGCTGCAGCCGAACCTGGGACACGGTCCCGTTGAACCGATCGTTGGGGTATGCGTCGACGTGGAACGTCACCTGCTGTCCCGGCCGCATCCGTCCCACGTCCGACTCGTCGACCGTGGCGAGGACTTCCATCTTCGTGAGGTCCGCCGCCAGAACGAACAACGTCGGCGCGTTCATGCTCGCGGCGACGGTCTGACCCGCATCCACGTTCCGCGAAATCACGATCCCGTCGATTGGTGCGGTGATGGTCGTATATCCCAGGTTCACCCTCTGGTTGTTGAGCTGCGCGCGCGCCTGGGTCACGGCGGCCTGCGCGGATTTGAGCTGGGCTTCCGCGCCCTGGACGTCGATCTGCGCGGCTTCAAGGTCGGTCCGGGGGATCAGATCCTTTGCGCTCAGCTGTTGGGCCCGATCGAGCTTTTGACGCGAGTCGGCGAGCGCGACCTTCAACCGCTCGAGATCAGCCTCCGCGCGAAGGACGTTGGCCGACTGTTGTTCGATCTGGGTCTGGATGAGCTGAGGGTCGAGCCGGGCGATCACTTGCCCCTTGCGAACGATCGAATTGAAGTCGGCAGAGAGCTCCCGAACCACCCCGGAAACCTGCGTGCCGACTTCAACCGTTTCGACCGCTTCGAGCGTTCCGGTGGCGCTCACCGATTCGACGATGTCACCGCGGCTGAAGGGCTGGGTGGTGACGACCGGCTCGGGTGCTGTCGTCCTGACCTTATAGAAATAGAACCCGCCGGTGACCGCGGCGAAAACCAGTGCCACGAATGCCGCTTTCTTCATGCCCCTTTAGAACGATTCAGATGTGGCACCGGTGCGCTGCAGGTGTGAAGAAAGTATGGCGACGGCCTCTTCGACCCCGGTTCTTGCAGTGTCGATGCGAATCAGATCGCGATCCCACGGCTGGTAGTCGCGCGCGACGACGTCGGCCCAGGTCGGCAGCGCGTGGCCAGGAATGTCGGCAACGCGACTCTCGACGCGTCGCCGGTGTTCGCCCGGCTCGGAGCATACGATCTCGACCTCGACCGTCCGCTTGCCCGCACGGGCGCCCGCCTCCCGCCAGGCAGCCCGGGTAATCGCCAGGGGATTCACGGAGTCGGCGATCACGGTCAGCCCGAGTCCCAGGTTGTCTTCGGCCACCGCATATCCCACGCGATAGCCCGCATCGTCCATCGAGGTTTCAAACAGACCGGAATTGCGGAGCGCCTGCTCGATCGAGTCGATGCGGATGTGCACGGCACGGAGCCGGTGCGCGAGCTCGCGCGCGATGGTGGTCTTCCCGGATCCGGGGAGGCCCGAAAGGATTATGAGCATGGGACCTTTGGCCTATATCAAATGTCTTGGCGTCGAAGAGCGGCGCAAAAAGCCCAATATTTGCTGGCTTTTTGTTACAAGTGTTGCAAACCGGATCAAGCTGATCTGTAATTGCGGCCCCGATGCCTGCGAGCGGGTTCCGCCCTCATCTTGCCGCGCTGCTTGGATACCTGGGGATCGCGGTCCTGTTCACGTGGCCGCTTTCCCTTCACCTCGACAGCGCCTTTCCCGGAGACCCGGCCGGTGATACCGGCGTTTATCTGTGGAACCTCTGGGTGTTCCGCCACCAGATTCTGGCGCACCACACGCTGCCGTTCCTGACAAGCGAGATCCTCACCCTGGATCAGCCTGCGGTCCCGTTGACGCTGCACAACTACACGACGTTCGCCAACGTGCTGGCCTTCCCGCTGATCGGGTGGCTCGGGACCGCGACCGCCTTCAACCTGTTGATGCTCGGAAGCCTGATCGGGACGGCGTATGCGATGTTCGTGTATGCGCTGCGGCGCACAGGAGATGCGGGAGCCGCGTTCATCGCCGGGCTGCTGTTCGGATTCAATCCGTTCATGATTGCGCGGTCGACCGCGCACTTCAGCCTGGTGCAGGCCGCACCCCTCCCGGTCTTCGGACTCCTGCTCTTCGAGATCTTCCAGCATCCGACCACGCGGAAGGCGGCCGTCGCAGGGCTGGTCGTGGCGTGGGCATTTCTTTGCGATCCGTACTACGCCGTCTACTGCCTGATGATGGCGGTGTTCGTCGTGGCGTATTCCCTGGTCGCGGTCGAACGGCGGCCACTGTCCGTCCAGCGGGTGTGGTGGCGGATCGCTTTCGATCTGCTGCTGCTCTCCCTTGCGGGCCTGATCGTCGGGATCGGGCTCCGGGGCGGTGGCCGGCTGGAACTGTTCGGTCTGCGCATCAGCATGACGCGCCTCTACACGCCGGTGCTCCTGTTCACGGCGCTGCTCGCGGTGCGCCTCTGGCTGATCCTGCGGCCGCGATTCGCCTGGGCGGCGTCGGTGCGGATGGCCCATCTCCGCGCCGTCGTGGTGGCCGGGTTCGTCTGCGCGATTGCGCTCTCGCCGGCGCTGTATGCGATGAGGTCGCCGATGGCGGGGCGGCCGTGGCGCGGGCCGACGGTCCTGTGGCGCAGCAGCGCCCCTGGCATCGACGCCGCCGCGTGGCTCACGCCCAACCCGCATCATCCGTTGTGGGGAAGCGCCACGGGCAGCTGGCTTTCGAGCCTGCCGAACGGCCCGGAGGAGAACGTCGCGTCACTCTCGATGGTGGCGCTCGGGGTGATCGCGTTCGCGATGGTGCGAAGACGCTTTCGCGGCCCGGGCGGGTGGTGGGCGTTCACGGGACTCTTTGCCTGGCTCTCGCTGGGTCCGTTCGTTCGTCTCGCCGGCATCAATACGTATGTGCCCACGCCGTGGGCGATTCTTCGATATTTCCCTGTCGTCGGCGCGGCGAGGATGCCAACGCGCATGACCGTACTGGTGATGATGGGGGTCTCCATGATCCTGGCGTTTGCCGTCGCGCACCTCCGCCAGCAGTCGCCGGGCTCGCGCGCCGTCGCGGCGACGATCGCCCTGTTGCTGGTGTTCGAGCTGTGGCCGTCGCCCCGTCCGCTGTATTCCGCCGAAATTCCCGACATCTATCGCATCGTTGCCGCCGATCCACGTCCGATCCGCGTCATCAATCTTCCGTTCGGCTTGAAAGACGGATTGAGCGAGCGAGGCGCGTTCTCGGCGAAGTATCAGTACTACCAGACGCTGCACGAGAAAGCGCTCATCGGCGGCTACCTGTCGCGGCTGCCGGACGGCGCGATGGTGCGCTATCGCAGGGACGTCGTGGTGCGCACACTGCTGCGTCTGAGCGAAGGAAGGGATCTCGAGCCGGGCATGGAAGAGGAGGCGGTCGCCCTCGGCCCGGCGTTCGTCAATCGCACACACGTCGCTTACGTCGCTATCGATGTCGGCCTGTGCTCACCGGAGCTGATCGCCTTCTCGAAACGCGCGTTCGGCCTGGTGCCGGTCGCCGCCGGTGGTCCGTTCGAGCTGTATCGAACGGTGGGGCACTGATTCAGCGTCCTTCCGCCCTCACACTTCCTTACGCTCCACACGGTTGGCGCTTCGCGCTATGAGCGACGACACACGACGGCGAGCCTTCGGCTCGCTGGGCACGCAGCACACAACGAGCACAAAGATCCACGAAGGCAACCGGCCACCGCGCGCAGCGCGGCACCACAAAACGGGATGTGGTCCGTCGAAGAGAGAAGCGAATTCTTCATTGTGCTCTTGGTGGGCCTTGTTGGGCTTTGTGTTCAGCCCGTCGGGTCGCTGGAGCGAACACGGTTCGCACAATACCCCTCTCACGACGGGCGCCTTCGGCGCTTGGCACAAAGGAGCACAGAGCTCACCAAGTCTCACAAAGGCGCCGAAGGCGCCGTCGTGTCGTCGCCCCGTCGTTCCAGCGCGCAGCGCAACCGTGACAAGCGTCAGCGTGGGAGCGAGAGGCGCTCGACCGAGTAAACTGACACCGATGCGCCCTCATCGAACCGGTCTGATCCTGGCCGTCGCGCTGAGTTCGGTCATCTCAGTTATCGCGAGGCAGCAGCCTGCACAGCAGAAGCCCGATCTCGCGCCGTGGGTCGAGCCCGACTTTCCCTTCTACTCGTCCGTGCTCGACGCTCGAAAGGCCGGCGCCGCCCTACCGTCGACGAACCTCAGTCCTCGCGCGCTGGTGTTGAACCTCGGCGATGGACTCTGGGCCGCGTTCGATCCTGATCTGCTTCGCGTCGCCGCCATGTGGCGCGGCAACGGGGTGACGCCGAAAGCGCTCGCCCCAGGCTCGTATCACGAGCCCGACAAGAAGACGCCCGGCGGCCAGACGCCCGCACCGGAACCTGACGGGACGGTCTGGGTCGCGAACGGGATCTACCCGGGATGGCAGGCCGGCCAACACCTGTCGCTCACCGATCCCCGCGAGCCGGCGCCGAGCCGTGAAGAGGTGGGGCGAGGGGCGATCGCGGAAAGCCTGGGGCGCTTCAACGCCATTCGAGTTGAGCGGGACAGGGCAGTGCTCGAATATTCGGCCGCCGGCGTCAGCGTCACCGAATCCATCGTCTCGGCTCCGAAGGACGGCCGGCCCTCGATCGCGCGACGGTTCCAGGTCGGGCCGTCGCGCACCTCACTTCTCCTCGCGATCGGGGCGAAGAACGACGGCGTTGCGATCGCGCTCGACTCGTCGAGCCCTGGCGCTCGCGTCACGATCGACTCCTCCGCGAGCAACGCGAGCAATGCCGCAGACAGCGTCGCGTTCGTGAACGTGGCGCCGCATGAGACCCCGATCGAGTTCTCGATCCTCGTCAGCGGCACTGCGCCGGCTGCGGCAACAACCTCGCGCAAGCCCACGGCGACATCCCGCTGGCCCCAGGAAGTGACGACGACGATCACCCGATCGACCGCGTCGGGCCCTTACGTCGTCGACGACATTGCCCTGCCGACGGAGAACCCCTGGCGGCGCGCGGTCAGGCCCGGTGACATTCAGTTCCTGGCCGACGGGACGGGTGTCGTGATCACCCTCGACGGCGACGTCTGGCTGGTGCGCGGGCTGCAGGACGGGTCCACCACGGCGCGTTGGCGCCGGTTCACCTCGGGTCTGCACGAGCCGCTCACGCTGGCGATCCGCGACGACCAGATCTATGCGTTCGATCGCAACGGTATCTGGCGGCTCCGCGACACGAACGGCGACGGGGAAGCCGATCGCCACGAACTGTTTTCCAACGCGTTCACGCAGACCGCCGACATGCGCGAGTTCCCGAGCACGATCCGCTCCGCGCCGAATGGCGAGTTCGTGATCGCGAAGGGCGGCCAGGAAGCCACGACCATCGGCAAACACAACGGTAGCGTGCTCAGGGTTGCGAGAGACGGCCGGACAGCCGACGTGCTCGGCTACGGCTTCCGGCAACCGAACATCAGCGTGAACCCGCGGACCGGCCTGGTTCTCTCGAGCGATCAGCAGGGCAACTACATTCCGACCACACCGCTGCACATCGTCCGTGGTCACCAGTTCTACGGGTTCCTGAGCGACAAGCTGCCGCGCGAGGTGTATCCCGCGCCGATCGCCGAGCCGCTCACCTGGATCCCGCACGCGACCAACGCGTCCGCGATGTCGCAGGTCTGGCTGTATGGCGCGCGGATGGGTCCCTTGAACGACGCGCTGGTGCACATCGGCTTCAACAACCCGGAGCTGTTCCGGGTCCTGCTGAACGAGCGGACCGACCGCCTCCAGGCAGTGGTCGTCAGCATCACACGAGCCTTCGATTTTCCACCGTTGAACGGATCGGTGAATCCGGCCGACGGTCAGCTGTATGTTGCGGGATTCCAGATCCTCGGATGGGGTACCACGGCGACCCGGCTCGCCGGTCTCGGCCGTGTACGCTACACCGGCGCGGCATTCACGGGGCCGCGCGAGGTGGTCCCGATGGACAAGGGCGTCCTGCTGCGGTTCGACGTCCCGCTCGATCCGGCCAGCGCGAGCAATGCCGACAACTTCTCGATCACGAGCTGGCACTACAAGCGGACCTTCAACTACGGCTCGCCTCAATTCAGGGAAGATGGATCGGCCGGCATCGATCGCGTGGCACCGAGCCGTGCGTATGTCTCAGCCGATCGCCGTGCGGTCTTCGTCGCGGTGCCCGGGATGAAACCGGTCGAGCAGATGCGCCTGGCGTGGTCGCTGACGACCGCCGATGGGCACCAGTTCCAGGACAGCGCGTTCTTCACGCCGTACGAGCTGGCGCGGTTCGAACCGCGCGCTGAAGGTTTCGGCGACGTGACGGTGGATCTCTCGCCGCGGCCCGTCGCTGTCGAGGGCGCGGCTCCCGTCAGCGCAGCTGAGGGCCGCCGCATCTACCAGCTCTATGGCTGCATGGCCTGCCACGCGATCGACGACAGCACGGTCACGAAACTGGGACCATCGTGGAAGGGTCTGTTCGGGTCCTCTCGGAGTTACGCCAAGGGCGTGCTTCGCACCACGGCCGACGAAGCTTATCTCCGCGAGTCCATCCTGGAGCCGGCCGCGAGGGTCGTGAGCGGCTACGAGCGCGGAGAATCGGGGATGCCCAGCTATGCTGGCGTGCTCAACGATCGGCAGATCGAGTCCCTGATCCTCTTCATCAAGGGTTTGAAGTAGGGTTATCCGTTTGATGTAGGGCTATCAGCCAATCCTCATTGGCCGTATGTTTTTGATACCTTCCCCTCCGGAAACCGCAGTAGGATTTGCACCTCTTCCGTAATTCGCGGAGGGGCCTATGCCGTTCGATCCGGATGAGATCGCACGACTCTCGCCAGCCGCGAGAGTCGAAGTGCAGGACTTCTACGCCCGTAAGTTCCTCGCCGAGCGCGAAGCGCCGCATCCGGA
>Ga0209382_10000426_pt1 | contig 69783 bp, 68 predicted proteins | sample SoiMetdeltSBSDD5_FD_187599 | JGI IMG/M metagenome (GOLD analysis project Ga0209382, IMG submission 187599) | Bulk soil microbial communities from a Populus tree surrounding site in Tennessee, USA - Soil MetaG P. deltoides SBSDD5 (SPAdes) (version 2) | ecosystem: Environmental > Terrestrial >...
GCCCGCCAAGGTCGCCATCACCGCGGCCATGCGCAAGCTGCTCACCATCCTGAACGCGATGCTTCGCGATCGCCGCCCATGGCAACCCGCTTGACTCGCAACACAGTCGCTCTGGGGGATGGGGGGCCGCGCTCGCCGAGGCCCGGAGCGAGTTACGGCGACAGGCGAGCCATCGGTGGCGCGCCCGGGTGGCTCACCTCGTGCGCGCCCCGCCCACGTCGCTCGGGCGTAGCGGGGAACTCCTCAGTCGGGACGTCGGCGCGCGCTCAGCCCAGGAAGTCGCGGCAGAGCGTCTCCCACATCTGGGCCGAGAGCTTCAGGCTCTCGGTGTCCACGCGCTCATTGTGCCCGTGGAACATCAGCGGGTACTCGGTGTACGGGATGCGCGTGGAGTGCAGCCCGAAGCCGTAGGACGGGATGCCCTTCCACCGGAAGAACTTGGCGTCAGTGCCGCCGGTGGTGATGGCGGGCACGACGCGGCTGTCCGGCATCATCCGCTTCGCCACGCGTGAGATCGCGGCCATCAGCGGCGTGTCGGTGGGCGACACGGAGCCGCCACGCTTGCGGTCGGGCGGCGTGTCGATCGTGACGCGATCGGCCAGGGGGCCGAGGGCGTCTTTGATCATGGCCTCGACCTCGTGGGACTCGATGCCCGGCAGCGACCGGATGTCGACGTCGATGTCGACGCGGTCGGGGATCACGTTCACCTTCGTCCCGCCGTGCGCGATGTTCGGCGAGAACGTCGTGTGGGTGCAGGCGTGGGCCTCGCGCGCGAGGGCGAGGTTGTCGAGGTCGCGGGCCGTCTCCCACACCCGGTCGGGGTCGGTCAGGGCCTCGGTGAGGCCGGGCTCGAGGTCGAGGGCCTCGATGTAGCCGCGCCAGGCGTCCAGGATGCGCGCCTTCGGCCGGTACTCGGCCAGCCGCTGGATGACCCTGGCGGCCGTGACCAGCGCGTTGTCGGTGCGGAACGGCCGCGAGCCGTGGCCGGGCGTGCCGTGCACGACCAGCCGCCGCCAGTTGCCGCCCTTCTCGCCGACCGTCACCTTGAGCGTGTGGCCCGACTTCGTAGGGATGGGCACGCCGCCGCTCTCGGTGATCACGTAGTCGCACTTCACGGCGTCGGCGTGGTACTCGACCAGGTGGCCGGCGCCGAGGAACCCGCCCGCCTCCTCGTCGGCCACGGCCAGATAGATCAGCGTGCCGCGCGGCGTCCAGCCGCCCGCGGCCAGCCGGCGCGTCGCCACCGCCATCGTCGAGGTCAGGTTGAGCATGTCGATGGCGCCGCGGCCCCAGACGATGCCGTCGACCAGCTCGCCGGCGAACGGGTCGCGCTGCCAGCCGGAGGCGTTGACGGGCACGACGTCGGTGTGGCCCATCAGCAGCAGCGTCGGCGCCTTGGGATCGCGCCCCTGGATGCGCGTGATGAGGCTCATGCGCCCCGGCTGCGAGGTGTAACGCTCGCAGGAGAGCCCTGAGCCGGCGAAGTAGTCCTCCAGCGCGTCCACGCTGCGGTCCTCGTGGCCCGACGCGGGCTCGCCGGTGTTGACGCACCCGTTGCGGATGAGCGTACGGAGCAGCTCGGTGGCCTCGGTCTCGACGGCGACATCGTCACGCATGCACAGCCTCCTGGCGCCGGAGATGATAGCATCGGCCCGGTGTCCGGCACCGTCGCCGCCCTCGCGCTGTGTAGCGCCCTCTTCTCGGCCGCCGCGACGATCTTCATCCGGCAGGGGCTGCGTGGCTATGGCCCCTACACCGGCGTCTGGATCAACATGGCCGTCGGCGCCGTGTGCCTCTGGATCGGTGTGCTCTTCACGGGCGGGCTCGGCCGGCCCACGCCGACCGCCGTGGGGCTCTTCGTGCTGGCCGGGCTGATCGGCACGGTGGCCGGCCGGCTGCTGCGGTTCTTCGCCATCGAGGCGGTCGGCGCCTCCATCACCGGCGCCTTCATGAACGTCACGCCGCTCGTCTCCTCGGGCCTGGCGATCCTCTTCCTCGGCGAGCGCGTGACGCTGCCGATCGTCCTCGGCACCCTCGTCATCGTGGCCGGCGCCACGCTGCTGTCGACCGGTGGTCGCAGCCTCGGCGTCCGCCCGGCCCAGCTGTGGCTGCCGATCCTCTCGGCGACGTGCTTCGGGATCGTGGCGATCCTGAGAAAGCTCGGCCTGAGCGGGATGGCGCCGGTGCCTGGCACCGCGGTGAACGTCACTACCGCCCTCGTCGTGTTCACGGCCTTCCTGGTCGCCTCCGGCCAGCGTGAGGCCATGGTCTGCCGGGGCCGGAGCCTGGTCTACTTCCTCGCCGCCGGCCTCACCGAGAACCTCGGGGTCTTCCTGGTGGTCCTGGCACTCAGCGTCGGCACCGTGAGCGTCGTGGCGCCGCTCACCAACGTCACCCCGCTGTTCGTGATCATCTTCTCGCTGCTCTTCCTGCGCGGGGTCGAGTCGCTCAACGGCCGGGTCGTCGCGGGTTCGGCCCTCATCGTCGTCGGGGCCTGCCTGATCACCGCGCTGGGCGGACGCTGAAAGTCGCTGGCCGCCGAGCCGGCTTCGGGATACCATCCCGGTTACAAAGGAGCCCGCCATGCAGGACAGGCTGATCTCCGGCGATAACCACATCGATCTCACCTACCTGCCTCCCGACCTCTGGTCCGCGCAGGCCCCCGGGAAGTGGAAGCTGCTGGCGCCGCGCACCGAGCTGCTCGACGACGGCCTGCACTGGTTCGTCGAGGCCCAGGACAAGGGGATGTGGAACGGCGTCGGGCCGGGCTTCCTGCCCTACACGCGCGGCAGCTTCGCCCACATCGACGAGATGCGGGACGCCGGCTTCGAGTGGAACTACCAGCCCGGCGCCAAGCCGCGGCCGACCACGCCGGAGCTGCGGCTGGCCGACCTGGACCGCGACGGGCTCGACGCGGAGATCATCTACGGCTGCCTGATGATCAACGAGATGATCGCCGACCCCGGCCTGCGCATGTGGTGCGACCGCGTCTACAACGACTGGGCGGCCGACTTCGCGCGCCGCTCCGATCCCAACCGCGTCTTCCCGCTCGCCATCGTCCCCAACCACGACCCGATCGAGGCGGCGGCCGAGGTGCGGCGCTGCGCGAAGCTAGGGCTGCGCGGCGGCGACCTGGCGTTCAAGCGGATGAGCCTGCCGCTCTATCACCACGGCTGGTACCCGCTGTGGGAGGCCGCGGCCGAGTGCCGCTTCCCGATCTCCTTCCACTCCACCGGGTTCAAGGCCCTGCGGGCGCCCGATGATCCAAAGATGGAGAAGGACTACTTCACGCAGTACCGCCTCGTGCGGTCCTCGCTCTTCCAGCTCGACACGATGGAGGTCCTGGTGTCGATGCTGGCGTCGGGCGCCTGCGAGAAGTACCCGGACTTCAACTTCGTCCTGGGCGAGTCCGGCGTGACCTGGCTCCCCTACGTCTTCGACCGCCTCGACACCGAGTACGAGGACCGCGCCCGCAGCCTTGGCTTCAAGCTCCGTCCGAGCGACTACTTCCGGCGCCAGGGGTTCGTGACGTACCAGCAGGACAACTACCTGGAGCCGATCGTCCCGCTCATCGGCGAGGACAACATCATCTGGGGCGCCGACTACCCGCATCCCGACTGCCTGTGGCCGAACTCGCGGACGATCCTCGAGAAGAACCTGGCCGGCTTCTCCGAGCGCGTGCGCCGCAAGATCACCCACGAGAACGTCGCCAGGCTCTACAGCCTGCGATAGAGGAAAGGGACCCATGACCACCGCGCTCGAGATTCCTTCGCTCAAGGACAAGGTCTCGCCCGAAGAGTGGGCGGTCCGCGTCGACCTGGCCGCCTCGTACCGACTGCTGGTGCGCTTCGGCTGGGACGACCTCGTCTTCACCCACATCAGCGCCCGCGTGCCGGGCACCGAGGACCAGTTCCTCATCAACCCCTACGGGCTGTTCTTCGACGAGATCACCGCGTCGAGCCTGGTGAAGATCGACCTCGACGGCAACAAGGTCGGTGACTCGCCGTTCCCGGTGAACGCGGCCGGCTTCGTGATCCACAGCGCCATCCACGCCGCCCGGCACGACGCCAAGTGCGTGCTCCACACGCACACGGTCAACGGCGTGGCCGTCTCGGCCCAGCACGGCGGCCTGCTGCCGCTCTCGCAGCACTCCATGGCCGTGCTCGGCAGCCTCGGCTACCACGACTTCGAGGGCCCGGCCACGCGCGACGACGAGAAGCCGCGCCTGGTGGCCGACCTCGGCACCGCCGTGCACCTCATCTTGAAGAATCACGGCCTGCTGACCGTCGGCGAGACGGTCGCCGAGGCCTTCGTGCGCATGTACTACCTCGAGGCCTCGTGCGCGATCCAGGTCCGCGCCCAGGCCGGCGGGGGTGAGCTGATCCACGTCAGCAAGGACATCCTCGACGCGTCGTACGCGACGATGCAGGGCGGCGGCGCTCCGCGCCGCAGCGCGGCCGTGCTCGTGTGGCCGGGCCTGCTCCGCCGCCTCGACCGCGTCGACACGTCGTACCGCACCTGAAGCCATGAGGGGGCGTCGCCGTCCACCACGGGCGGCGACGCTCCCGGATCCCGGTCGTCGAGCTCTGGGACGGCGGGATCGCGAGGAAGTCCAGCGATGATCCGGGAGCCGGGGCGGGTCGCCTGATGGTGCGGGCGCGTCGATCGGCTGCGACGGCCGACGTCGGCGGGGTCGCCGTCACCAACGCCGACAAGGTGTGGTGGCCCGACGACGGGATCACGAAGCTGGACGTCGCCGCCCACTACGCGCGTGTCGCGTCCCACCTGCTGCCCTGGACCACCGAGCGCCCCCTCACGGTGGAGCGCTGTCCGGACGGCATGCTGGGTCACTGCTTCTACCAGAAGAACTTCGCCGCGGCGGCGAAGTTCGGCGTTCCCACGCGCGCGGTCCGTGCGGCCAGCGTCGGCCGCACGGTGCACTACCCCGTCGCCAACGACGTCCGAGCGCTCGTGGTCCTCGTCAACCTGGGCGGGCTCTCGCTGCACCTCATGAACTGCCGGGCCGGGTCGCTGACGCAGCCGGACTGGCTGGCCTTCGATCTGGATCCGCTCGAGCGCTTCGCCGACGCGGCGCGGGCGGGCTGGCTCTTGCGGGCCATCCTCGACGAGGTCGGACTGGTCGGATACCCGAAGACGACCGGCGGCAAGGGGCTGCACGTCCTGGTCCCGCTGCGGCCCGGGACACGCCACGCCGCGGTGATGGCGTTCGCGCGGGCGGTGGCCGAGCGGATGGTGGCCCAGGCGCCGCAGCTCGTCACGCTGAGCTTCGCCAAGCGGGACCGGGGCGGTCGCGTGTACCTCGACATGAACCGCAACGTCTTCGGCGCGACGATCGTCGCGCCGTACTCGGTGCGGCGGCGACCCCACGCGCCCGTCTCCACGCCACTCACGTGGGAGGAGGTCCGGCCGGACCTCGATCCCGCGACGCTCAACGTCCGGACGATCGTGGACCGCCTGGACGGGCCGGATCCGTGGCGGCCGTTCTGGACCTCGCCCCAGGCGCTGCCCCGGATCACCGCCCCGTCGTCCCGGCGGCGGCGCACCGCCTGACCGGAGGCCGTCAGCACCGCACCGGGTACGTGAGCACGAGACGGTCGACCGGGTACGGCGTCGCCGCGTCGAAGCAGCCGACGATACGCGGGGCCGGATCCTCGACGTTCCGGCTGTCGCGGCCTCGCTGCAGCTCCAGGTGCACGTGCTCGAAGCCGGGCCACGCGCGCTGGCCGGTCGTCCCCGCGACCCCGATCCGCTGGCCGCGGGTGACGACGTCCCCCGGCTTCACGACGATGGCCCCGGAGTGGCAGTAGACCGTGCGGTAGTCGTGCGGCTCGTGCACGACGACGATGATCAGCCCGCAGAGGTCCTGCGAGTCTCGCGCGACGGTCACGCGGCCGTCGGCCGCCGCGAGCACGTCGGCTCCCGGTCGAGCCGCGACGTCCAGCCCGCGGTGCCGGCTGAGTCGCGGATAGCCCTCACCTCCGAGCCAGTCGCCGAAGCCCGCCAGCACCCGGGGCGCACCGCGCCCGGGGGTCCAAAGGATTCCGACGACGCGCGTGAGCGGCAGCACCACCAAGAACACCGTGGCGACGGCGGCCACGACGACCGGCACGATGCGGCGCTCCCCGCGCGCGAACCGCGCGACGGCGCGAGCGAGGGCGAACAGCGCCAACGCGCCTCCCGCCGCCGCCAGCGCCGGGAAGACGAACCGCGGCGTCCGCTGCGCGATCCACGGCGACGACGCGGCGGCGGCGACGACGAGGGCGATGGGCAGGCCGAGCCCGAGGAACGGTCCGATCCGGCGACGTCCCGGTGCCTGCATGACGCCCCCGCCCCACGCCGAGCGCGTCGCCGCCCGGGCTAGCGCTTCGTCGTCCAGTAGCTCGGCGCGCTCGGGAAGACCGTCGTGCAGCGCGTCGGCTCGGTCGGGCCGTCGAGCGTGTCGGCGGCGGCCCGCCAAACGGCGTAGTGCGGGGCGGCGCGGTGCTTCTCCAGCGCCGCCTCGTTCTCGTAGACCTCGTAGAAGTAGTAGACGTTGGGGTCCTTGGCGTCCTGCAGCACGTTGAACCGGTAGCACTGCGGCTCGTCACGCTCGGAGCCCAGCGCGTCCACCTCGATCGCCTTGAGGAACCGCTCGCGCTCGCTCGGCTTCACCCGCACCTTCACCCACATGGCCAGCATTGGCTGTCTCCCTCAGTCTTCGGAAGAGATCGTGACTCGCCCTCTCGCTGCGCGACCCGCTCCCCCGGTCTCGCTCCGCAGGCGGAGGAGCAGGACCGCGAGCAACACCGGCGTGAAGGTCACCGCTTCCGCCAGACCGCGCTCGAGCACGCGGGTGAGCGGAAAGCGGCCGCCTGCAAACTCCGAGAAGCTGAACACCCCGAGCTTGAACCACGCATCGGACAGGGGCCACAGCAGCATCACGCCCCGCCCGTGCTCCGTGGCGGCGAAATCGAGCAGCCCGTGCGACGTGAGCGCGAGCCCGTAGGCCAGGCCCGCCCGGACGCCGGCCCGCCCTCCGAATGCCATCAGGGCTGCGGTGGCGACCAGGCCGGACACGAGCGAGTGCGTGAACGTCCGGTGCGACCCGACCACATAGTCGAGGTCGGGGCACACCGCCAGCGCCGCGCCGATCAGCAGGGGCCAGCCGCGGCGGACCGCGGCGGGCGCGTGGACCAGCGCCACCACGGTCGCCCCGACGAGGCCGTGAGCGACAGGGAGCGGCATCAGCGATTGAGATAGTGCAGCGGCAGTCCCGGGCGCGGCCACTCGAACGACACGAGCGTGCCGCCCATCGAGAGCGTCGCGTAGGCGGTGCGCAGGTCGCGGCCGCCGAAGCAGACGTTGGTCACCATCATGTCCGGCAGCGTGTACTGATCGACACGGCTGCCGTCCGGCCAGATGTCGCTGACGGCGCCGGTGATGAGCGTCGCCGCCGCCACGTGCCCCTCCGCGTCCACCGCGAGCGAGTCGAACATCTGGTAGCCACCGAGGCCGACGACCACGCGCCCCTTCTCGCCGCGGTACACGCCGTTGGCCGACTCGATCTGGCCGGGGCCCGACAGCGTGAAGGCCCAGCAGCGGGCGGTCGGCGTCTCGACCACGTAGAGCGTCCGCTCGTCGGGCGACAGACCGATGCCGTTGGGCCGCTCGAGCGGGAAGATGGCCTCGGTGATCATCGAGCCGTCGGCCCGCGCGTAGTAGACGGCGCCGCGGTCGGCGTCGCGCTCGCGCGTCTTGCCGAGATCGGTGAACCAGAAGCCGCCGGCGCGGTCGAAAACGAGGTCGTTGGGCCCGCGCAGCCGCTGCCCGTCGCAGCTGTCGTAGAGCGTCTCGAACTTGCCGGTGACGGGATCGACGACCTGAATGCTGCCCCGCGCGTAGTCGTCGGCCTGCGCGATCGGGAAGAGACGGCCCGGCCGCTCGACGAACTTCAGCCCACCGTTGTTGGTGACGTAGATCTTCCCGTTCGGGCCCATCGCCGCGCCGTTGGGCCCGCCCCCGAGCGCGGCGATCACCTGGACCTTGCCGTCGGGCGTGACCCGGGAGAGCGTCCGCCGCTCGATCTCGACGAGCACGATGGAGCCGTCCGGCATGGCCACCGGCCCCTCGGGAAAGCGCAGCCCCGCGGCGATCTGCGTGATCTTCGGCGTGATGGTCGCCATGGTGTGGTTCTCCGGGCTCAGGCGCGCTCGACGGCGGGGCGCACGGTGCCGGTCACGAGGTCGAGGATCTCCAGCATGCGGCCGAGGTCGTCGCGACGGAACTCGAGGAGGATGTGGCTCAGGCCGAGCCGCTTGTAGGCGGCGAGCTCGTCCACGACCGCCTGCGTCCCCTGGGCGAGCAGGTCGTCACGCAGCGTGTGCCGCAACGAGAGCTCGATGGTCTCGAAGGGCCGGCCGGCCTTGTCGGCCGCCGCCCGCAGGCGCGTGAGCGCCTCGCCGAACTCGGCGGGCGACTTCGACGTCGCGTGCCAGCCGTCGCCGAGCGTGACGACGCGCCGGAAGGCGCCGGGGCTGTCGCCGCCGACCCAGATCGGTGGATGGGGCTTCTGCACCGGCTTCGGCGCGAAGCCGAGGTCGCGGAAGCGGAAGAACTCGCCCTCGAACGCCGGGTTGTCCTCGGTCCACAAGATCTTGAAGACCTGGAGGATCTCGTCGGCCTGCCGGCCGCGCCGGTGGAACGGCACGCCGAGAATCTCGAGCTCCTCCTTCCACCACCCCACGCCCACGCCGCAGATGAGGCGGCCCTGGGAGAGCGCGTCGATCGAGGTCAGCATCTTGGCCATCACCACGGGGTGGCGATGCCCGAGGATGAACACCGACGCGCCGAGCCGGGCCCGTGTCGTGACCATGGCGGCCGCGGTGAGCGCGATCACCGGCTCGAGATACGGGCGGTCTGGCGGGTGCGGGAACCGGCCGCCCGGGTAGCTGCCGGTCGCCGTCCGCGGAAAGACGACGTGATCGCTCACCCACAGCGAGGCGATCCCGCGGCGATCCGCCTCGCGGGCGAAGGTCCCCAGCGCCTCAGCGTTGGCGAGGGGGCCCTGGTTCGGAAGATGGCAGCCGATGTCCATGGCCCGTCATGATACAGCGTCGGCCGGCCCGACATCCGGGCCGCCGCCGCGCGGAAAACTTGCGTGACCGTGCGCCGCGGGGTAAGGTTCTGTGGCCCTCGTTGTTCGGTCTCGTCGACCGCTCAAGTCAGCACCCTCAGGAGTCATATGGCACGTCGCAGGAATTACGGATTTGATCGACGGCAGCGCGAGGCGACACAGCGCTCACGCCAGGAAGCCAAGCGTGCCCGGAAGGCCGAGCGCGCCACCCAGGGTGCGGCCGGCCCGGAGATGGGCGCCGCCGAGGACACCGGCGCGCCGGTCGGACAGTGGGAATGGTTCTCGGCGAGCCGCGGTCGGGTGATGGCGACGGAGCCGAACCAGCGGCCCAACGCCGAGGGCGTCGATGACTGGGTCTTGCTGACCGACGCGAGCGAGGACGAGCCGCAGACCTAGGAGGCGGCGACCTCCAGCAGCCCCAGCGACACGACGAGCAGCACGAAGACGATCGCGTAGAACAACCCCACGGTTTCCCCTCTCCTCCATCCGTGAGATGCGTGCGCCGGCGCCGGGGATTCATCGGTGGCCGGTGGAATCCTCGGCCACGGACCCGGCATCGCAATCGGCGAGGAGGACATCATGGCCAAGCGAATTCTCGCTCCCATCGACACGCGTGAGCGCCGCGAGTCGATCCTTCCTATCGTGGCCGCGCTCGCCCGCGACGCCGGTTCCACCGTACGGCTGCTTCGCGTGTTTCCGGTTCCGGAGCGCGTGGTCGGTGACCACGGGCGCACCGTCGCCTACGCCGATCAAGAGATGGCGCGGCTGACGGTGGAGGGCCTCGAGGATCTGCAGCGCGTCGAGGCCGAGATGACTGGCGTCCCGGTGGAGGCGGTCGTGCGCTTCGGCGATCCGGTCGAGGAGATCGTGCACGAGGCCGAAGCGTTCGACGCCGATCTCATCGCGCTCGGGGCGGATCATCAGGGCCGCCTGCGCGCCGCGCTCGCGCCCGGCGTCGCCGATCGCGTGAGCTTCAAGGCCACGGTTCCCACGCTGACCCTTCGCGGCTGACGCGCGCCCGCGCGCGCGTCGGCGCGTCGCGGTCCCCTTGATTTCGTTCACGGCCGGCCCTACTGTGCGGCCATGAACGCTCGCCCGCTCCACCTGATCGTCGTCTCCGTCGCGCTGCTCGTGCTCCTCGCCGCCGTCCCGTCGCCCACCGCCGCGGCGGAGGGCGAGATGCGCTGGGGCCTGCACGTCACCCTCGCCGCCCGCTGGCTCGATCCGGCCGAGACCGAGGCCTTCAACACGCCGTACATGGTGATGTACGCCGTGCACGACGCGCTCGTGAAGCCGATGGCGGCCGGCATGACGACACCGAGCCTGGCCGAGTCGTGGCAGGAGGCGAAGGACAACCTCAGCTACACGTTCACGCTGCGCAAGAACGCCAAGTTCCACGACGGCTCGCCGGTCACCGCCGAGGACGTGAAGTTCTCCTTCGAGCGCTACAAGGGCGCGAGCAACACCCTGCTCAAGGAGAAGGTCAAGGAGGTCCAGGTCGTCAGCCCGACGCAGGTGCGCTTCGTCCTGCGCGAGCCGTGGCCGGACTTCATGCTCTTCTACGGCACCACCGCTTCCGGCGTCGGCTGGATCGTGCCGAAGAAGTACGTCGAGAAGGTCGGCGACGACGGCTTCAAGCGCGCGCCGATCGGGGCCGGTCCCTACCGCGTCGTCAGCTTCAACCCCGGCGTGGAGCTGGTGCTGGAGGCCTTCGACGGCTACTGGCGCAAGGCGCCGAGCGTGAAGCGGCTCGTCATGCGCTCGATGCCCGAGGAGACCACGCGGGCCGCCGCGCTCCGCCGCGGCGAGGTGGACATCGCCTACCTGCTGGCGGGGCCGGTCGCCGAGGAGATCCGCAAGACGCCGGGCTTCCGGCTCGAGGCGCCGCTGCTCACCGGCGCGTTCTGGCTGGAGCTGCCCGACCAGTGGGACCCGAAGTCGCCGTGGCACGATCGCCGCGTGCGGCTCGCGGCGAACCACGCCGTCGACCGCGCCGCCGTCAACCAGGCGGAGACGCTCGGACTGTCGCGGCTGACCGGCTCCATCGTCCCCCGCATCTTCCAGTTCGCGTTGCCCGTCGAGCCGCTGCCCCACGATCCGGCGCGGGCGAAGAAGCTGCTGGCCGAGGCCGGCTACCCCAACGGCTTCGACGCCGGCGACTTCTATCCGTTCCCGCCCTACAACTCTATGGCGGAGGCGCTCCAGAGCCAGCTGCAGGCCGTCGGCATCCGCAGTCGTCTGCGCACCATGGAGCGGGCGGCGTACATGGCGGCGTGGCGCGACAAGAAGCTGCACGGGATCATCCTCGTCATCACGGCCTCCATGGGCAACGCCGCCACCCGGCTCGAGCCCTACGCGATCAAGAACGGGATCTACGCGTACGGCTCCCTGCCCCCGGTGGACGACCTCTACGTCCGCCAGGCCCGCGAGGTCGACCCGAAGAAGCGCGAGGCGATGGTGCACCAGATCCAGAAGATGATCACCGAGCACGTGATGCACGTGCCGCTCTACGAGCTGGGCTTCATCTGGGGCGTGGGCCCGCGCGTGGAGGTCAGCGGCGCCAATCTCATCCCGGGCTTCGCCTACTCGGCGCCGTTCGAGGACCTCAAGCTCAAGCCGTGAGCTTCTCGCTCGGCATCGACATCGGTGGCACCTTCACCGATATCGTCGTCTACGACCACGCGCGCGGGCGTCAGCTCAGCCGCAAGGTCCTCACGACGCACGACGACCCCGCGCGGGCGGTGGCGGCCGGCGTGGCCGGGCTGCTCGCGCGCGACCGCGTGCCGCCGGCGGAGTTCACGCGCGTCGTGCACGCGACCACGCTCTTCACCAACGCGCTGATCGAGCGCCGCGGCGCCGTCACCGGGCTCGTCACCACCGCCGGCTTCGGCGACACGCTGGAGATCGGGCGCGAGCGGAAGTTCGAGCTCTACGACCTCAACATCGTCAAGCCGGAGCCGCTGGTGCCGCGCCACCTGCGCCGCGAGGTCGCCGAGCGCGTGCGGGCCGACGGCTCGGTCGCCCGCCTCCTCGACGCGCGCCAGGTCGAGGCCCAGGCGCGGCGCCTCGTCGAGGCCGGCGTGACGTCGATCGCCGTCGTCTTCCTGCACGCCTACGCCAACCCGCGCCACGAGCGCGAGGCCGCGCGCCTGATCGCCCGGCGCCACCGGGCGGTCGCGGTGACGACCTCGCACGAGGTCGCGCCGGAAATCCGCGAGTACGAGCGCGCCTCGACCACGGTGGCCAACGCCTACATCAAGCCGTTGGCCCACCAGTACCTGACCGCGATGGCCGGCCGCGTCGCCGACCTCGGGATCCCGGCCCCGCTGCTGCTGATGCTCTCGAGCGGCGGCCTCACGCACGTCGCCGAGGCCGAGCGCACGCCGGTGCAGATGCTCGAGTCGGGCCCCGCCGCCGGCGCGCTGGCCGCGGCGTTCTTCGGCAGCCCCGACAGCCGGGGCAATCTGCTTGCCTTCGACATGGGCGGCACCACCGCCAAGCTCAGCCTCGTCGACGGCGGCGAGCCGCTCACGGCCTACGCCTTCGAGGCGGCGCGCCAGAAGCGCTTTCTCGAGGGCAGCGGGCTGCCGATCCGCATCTCCACGATCGAGCTCATCGAGATCGGCGCCGGCGGCGGCTCCATCGCGCACGTCGACGAGATCGGGCTGCTCAAGGTCGGGCCGCGCAGCGCCGGCTCGCAGCCCGGGCCCGCCGCCTATGGCCTCGGCGGGACGGAGCCGACCGTCACCGACGCCGACTTTCTGCTCGGCTATCTCAACCCCGGCTACTTCGCCGGCGGCGAGGTCCGCGTCGACATGGCGGCGGCGCGGGCCGCGCTGGAGGCGCTGGCCGAGCGTGTGGGGCTGTCGCCGACCGAGGTGGCGTGGGGCATTCACGACGTGGTCAACGAGAACATGGCCGGGGCCGCGCGCGTGCACATCGCCGAGCGCGGCCGTGACCCGCGCGACTACGCGCTGCTCTGCACGGGCGGCGCCGGGCCCGTCCACGCCTACGAGGTCGCGCGCAAGCTCGGCCTCCGCCAGGTGATCTGCCCGCCCGCGGCCGGCGTCGCCTCCGCGCTGGGGCTGCTGGTGGCGCCCGCCCGCGTGGACCGCGTCGCCACCGTGGGCCTCCGGCTCGACCGCGACCGCGTCGGCGCGCTCGAGGACGCCTTCCGCCGCCTCGAGGACGACGCGCGCGCGGTCATGGCCGACACCGGCCTGCCGCTCGCCACCGCCACCGTCCGCCGGCTCGCCGACGGGCGCTTCCTCGGCCAGGGCTTCGACCTCGTCGTCGAGCTCCCGGCCGGCCCCTACGACGACTCCGAGGCGTGCCGCGCGCGGCTGACGGCCGCGTTCGAGACCGCCTATCGGGAGAAGTTCGCGCTCACGCCGCCCGACGTTCCCGTGGAGTTCATCAACATCCGGGTTGCCGTGCGGGCGCCCGTCGCCGGCGCGGACGTCGTCGTGCACGGTGATGCCGGCGCGAGCGGCTCCGCCGTCAAGGGCACCCGCCCGGCCTACTTCCCCGCCCCACGGGGCTTCGAGGAGACGACCGTGTACGACCGCGCGCGGCTCGCACCGGGCGACGAGGTGCGCGGCCCGGCCGTGATCGAGGAGGAGGGTTCGACGCTCGTGATCGGCCCCGGCGGCGTCGGCCGCGTGGCGCCCAGCGGCAATATCGTGGTGACGCTGCCGTGACGACCAAGCTCGACGCCGTCACGCTCGAGGTCTTGTGGACCCGCCTCATCTCGGTCGTCGACGAGGCGGCCAAGGCCATCGTCCGCACGTCGTTCTCCACGCTCTCCAACGAGGCCAACGACTTCGCCTGCATCCTCACCGACGCGCGGGGCTACGCGCTGGCCCAGAACAGCGGGAGCATCCCCTCGTTCATCGGCACCCTGCCCGCCACCGTGCGTCACTTCCTGCGCGAGTTCGGCGCCGACCGCATGCGGCCCGGGGACGTCCTGATCACCAACGACGCGTGGATGGGCACCGGCCACATGAGCGACGTGTCGGTGCTCAAGCCGATCTTCCACGGCGGGGCCCTGGTGGCGTTCTCGGCGACGACCTCCCACATGCCCGACATCGGCGGCCGGATCCGCGCCATCGAGGCCCGCGAGATCTTCGAGGAGGGGCTGCACATCCCCCTCACCTGGCTCGTGCGCGAGGGGAGAACGGACGACACGCTCGTGCGCCTCGTCCGCGCCAACGTACGGACGCCCGACCAGACGATGGGCGACATCTGGGCCCAGGTCAGCGCCAACGAGCTGATGGAGCGGCGGGTGACGGCGCTGATGGACGACTACGGCCTCGCCACCCTCGACGAGCTCGGCGACGAGCTGTTCGCCCGCTCGGAGCGGGCGATGCGGGCGGCGATCGCGGCGGTGCCCGACGGCACCTATCGCTACGGCTTCCGGACCGACGGCACCGGCACGCCCTTCGACTTCGCGATCGCGCTCACGGTCACCGGCGACGCGATCACCGCGGACTACACGGGCACCTCGCCCCAGCAGCCTCGCGCGATCAACTGCGTGATGGCCTACACCTTCGCGATGACGGCCTACGCCGTGCGCTGCGCCCTGCTGCCCGGGCTGCCGAACAACGAGGGCATGTACCGCCCCATCACGGTCACCGCGCCCGAGGGCTCGCTCCTGAACCCGCGCTTTCCCGCCGCCGTCGTGAGCCGGGCCACGACCGGCCACTACGTGCCCGCGCTGGTGCTGGGCGCGCTCCACCAGGTCATCCCCGAGCGCGTCATGGCCGGCGCCGGCTCGCCGCTGTGGGCGCTGAGCGGCTCGAGCACGCGCGAGGACGGCAAGCCCTACACGACCGTGCTCTTCTTCAACGGCGGCATGGGCGCCACCCCAATCAAGGACGGCGAGCACGTCCTGTCGTGGCCGAGCAACATCTCGTCGACGCCGGTGGAGGTCGCCGAGCGGAACAGCCCCTTGTTCTTCCACTACAAGCGGCTGCGGCCCGGCTCGGGTGGCGCCGGCCGCTTCCGCGGTGGCCTGGGCCAGGACATCCTGATCGAGAGCCACTCGCCGCGGCCCATCGTGCTCAGCGTGATGGCCGAGCGGACGACGTACCCGGCGCCCGGGCTGGCCGGCGGCGGCGCCGGCGGGCGCGGCGACGTCCGCATCAACGGCCGCCGCGTCGACAACCGCACGCAGCACGTCCTCGCGCGCGGCGACCGCGTGCTCGTCAGCACGCCCGGCGGCGGGGGCTACGGCCCCGCCCGCGCGCGCGACCGCGCGCTGAGCGCCCGCGACCGCGCGCTGGGCTACGCCACGCGCCGACGCACCCGCCCCCGCTGAGCGGACGAGGCGTGGCCCCAGCCACCGCCGGCGGCGCGGCGTCCTGCCGTGGCAACCGGCAAGTCCGCCGCCACGCCACCGTCGGTTACGACACGGCTACGTTGTCAGGATTAGTTGCGCCCCGGTGCGCTGCGAGGGGGCTCGGTGGGTGGCGTGGCGGCTGGGGGAGTCGGATCCGCGGGCGGTGATGCCGGCGTCTTCTCCACGGCCAGTTCCGTCATGACTTTTTCCCCGTTCTCTTCGCGGTAGCTCGCGATCACGGTCATACCTTCGGCGAGGACGCCCGGCCTGAGCGAGCGCCCCGGGGGTGTCAGAAGCCGAGTGCCGTCCGTCAGCGTGATCCCCGTCCCGGCCGGATCGATGCTCTTGACCTGACCTTGAACGATCTTCGCCTGTGGGTCCTGTGCACCTGGTGGAGCGGGTGTCTGGGACTGGGCCTCGGCGGCGACGACTACCGAAGCCATCACGATGGCGGCGACCAGCGTCTGGGACATTCTCATGCTTTCACTCCTGTCTCGAGTAGTCAGAGCCCTTGCGCGGCACGCAAGAGCTCTGCCACCCAGAAACGAAGTGCGTCGCGTTCGCGCGGCGGGCGGCGCGGCATGTGCAGGGTGAGACACCGGTCGCGGCCACGACAGGATCGAGGGCACTGGCATCGCCGACAGAAGTCGAGCATGGAGGCGGTTGATGGTTCATGTGACAGACCGAGCCAAGACAGCGCTGAAGTCCGCCCTCTCGCGCACCGTCGAAGAGCCGGGCGTCGGGCTGAGAGTGGAGGTCTCCGAGGAAGGGACGTGTGCCTTGTTCCCCGACCGCGAGAAGGTGGGTGACCAGGTGGTCAAGCACGAAGGCGACGTGCTGCTGCTCATCGGCGAGGACGCCTCACAGCCGCTCGAGGGAGCCACCATCGACCTGGAGCAGACGCCGGAGGGCGCCCAGCTCATCGTCACCAAACCGGACGTTCCGGCAAACGAGGCGTAGTGCGCCCCGGCGGCGGGACCGAGGGCGCGCGCGTCGCCTCGGCGGCGACCACGTAGCGCAGCGGCCCGCCCGGCGTGAACGCCTCGAACGGATAGCACGTCAGCAACACCAGCGCGGCGACGCCGGCGTCACGCTGGATCACCGCCGCGCGCGCGTCCACCACGGTGGCCTCGCGGACGGTGAAGTGCGCGCGCGGCTGGCCCGGCGCCTCGACGACGATCTCGTCGCCGGGGACCAGCGACTTCAAGAACCGGAAGTGCGTGTCGCGGTGTCCGGAGACGATCGCGGTGCCGGGCGCCCCCGGCCGCGCGCTGCCGGGCGCGTGACCGGGGGCGAACGCGAGTGTCCGTCCGCTCACGCCGTCGAGCACGATGAGGTCCGCGCCGTGGGCGGGAACGAGGATCCGGGCCACCGGCCACGTGTCGGCCCACGGCCACGGCCGCACGTCTCGCTCGCCAGCGAGCGTCCGAGCCCACGCACGATGCAGCAGATGCTGCGCGAGGAGCGCCTTGGCGTAGATCCAGCCGCCGTGGCCCACGTGCCAGAGCCCCACGAACAGGAGCACCAGGGCCAGGACGCACAGTGCCCCGCGGCCGAGGGACCGCATCTCAACGAGATCCACGCCGCCTCACCACGACGGGCGTCGGCACGCGGCGACGTGAGATGTAGACCGCGGCGGCGAGCAGCAGCGCGGTGAGGCCGACGACCACGTGCAGCGGTGCTGCGGTGGCCCCCTGCCCGAGGCCGAAGACCGCCTCGTACTCCCAGCCGTGCGGCAGGTTCGTCTCGAGCGCGTGCGTGGTGAGCGGCGCATCGCCCGGGCGGACCGGCGTGACGTCGACCGCCACCAGGCTCGTGTACGCGCTGACGAGGTGGTGGCGCAGCGCCACGTCGATCACCGCATGGCGCACGTCGTCGTCGGGTGCGCCGGGGCGACGCCGATCGAGCAGCGCGCCGATCTTCGCGCGCGCCCAGTGCGCCGCCAGCCCTGCCCCCGGCGCCGCCTGGCGCAGCGGCACGCGCGTCTCCCACGGCGTGGACCCGAAGCGGCCGCGGACGATCGCCTCCGCCGGCAGCATCCGCGTCCGCACCGCGACCAGGATCGGCTCGCCCACGTAGAGGTCCGGAATCGGTCCCGGCAGGATCTCCGCGTCGGCCGCACCCGGCAACTCGAGGCGGACGTCGGCGAGGGCCGGCGACTCCAGCTTCCGGAACAGGGCGGTCATCTTGTCCTTCACCTCGGCCGGGTTGCCGATGAAGGTGAACGTGCCACGTCCCAGGCGCGCGGCCTCGCGCATGAAGTGGCTGTTGGGAGCCGAGCCGATGCCGATCGTGAACAGCCGGCTGTCGCCGAGCCGCTCGCGGATCGCCTGGAACAGCCGCTCCTCGTTGCCGACCGCGCCATCGGTGAGGAAGATCACTTGCCGAAGCCGGTCCGGCCGCTCGCGGCCGTCGAGGGCGAGCTGCAGCGCCGGCAGCATCTCGGTGCCCCCGTCGGCGCGGATCGCGTCGACGTAGCGCTGGGCGGCCGCGACGTTCTGGCGGTCGGCGGGCTGCGCGTGCCCGAACAGGCTGTCGGTGGTGTGGTTGAAGCGGACGACGTTGAAGGTGTCGACAGGCCGCAGCCGCGCTAGCGCCAGGCGCAGCGCCGCCCGGGCCTGCTCGATCGACGCGCCGGCCATGGAGCCGGAGCGGTCGAGGACGAAGACGACCTCGCGCGGCAGCCGGTCCGCCTCCACCGCGGTCCCGGCCGGCGGCATCACCATGAGCAGCGCGAACAGCTCATCGCCCCTGGGCTCGGTCAGCACGGCCGCCGCCGGGGCCGCTCCGGCCGCGGGCGTCCACTCGAGCCGGAAGTCGCGGTCGGCGGGGACGTTGCCCTGCTGGAGCTCGATCTCCACGCGTCCCCCACTGAGTGTCCGCGTGTGGATCGCGTGCGACGGCGACGCCACCGCGGCCAGCGGCACGCCGGGGTCCAGCTCGATCCGCAGCGAGACCGGATTGATGGCGCCGCGCGCGGGGTCCCGCACCGGCGGTGTGATGCGCGAGGCGTCCGGCACCTGGTCGGTGTCCGCCGCCCAGCCCGTGCCCTCCTGTCCCACGTCGAGGGTGCCCGGGATGTACCGCGGGCCCACGACCATCGGGAACCGCAGCGCGAAGCGGGCGTCGTCGTAGCGCACCGCCTGCTGGTACTCGATCTCGATCGCGATCACCGCCCCCGGCGGAATGTTCGCGACCGAGGTCGTAAAGACGTTGGGCCGCTCCTGCTCCACGAGGCTGGCGCGGCGCCCCTCCTGCCGGGCCTGCACGTACGCCGCCTTGGCCGCCGCTCGCTCCTGGATGACGCCCTCGATGACGCGCTCGCCGACCTTCATCCGCAGGTGATCGACCGCGGCATCCTCCGGAAGCGGGAAGACGTAGACCCCTTCGGCCCAGTCGCCGCTCGGATTCTCGAACTGCTGGCGCACCATCGCCCGCACGACCATGCCCGTCACGCGCATCTCGACGTCAGTGGCGAGCAGCGGAGCCGGAGCCGCCGTCTCCTGCTGGGCCGACCGCCACAGCAGGGTCCCCTCGGTGACGCGCCGGCCCTGGGCCAGGGCCGGCGGCGTCGTCGCGAAGGTCAGCAGCGCCAGGACGAGGACCGCCAGGCGCCGCTGGGTCATGGCTGCTGCCTCGAGCCGGCCAGCGTGTCGAGCGTGTCGCCAACCATCAGTACCGGCCTGACCGGCTCGGCCGAGGTCCGGGTGAGCTTGCGGATCTCGAGATGGACGCGCCGGTTGAGCTGCTGGCACTCCGCGGACGGATCGTCGCAGAGCGCGCCCTCCTGCCCGATCGTCACGACCTTGATGGACGGCTCCGGCACCCCCAGCTCCACCAGGAACTGCTTGACCACCGTGGCGCGACGCTCGGCCAGGCTGCGGTTGTACTCCGCCGGTCCCTGGCGGTCGGCGTACCCCTGGACGAGGACCGCCCAGGTGCTGGCGTGCTCCATCTGCCCGGCCTTCTCCTGCAACAGGCGGACGGCATCGGCCCGGAGCCGGGTGCTCTTGAAGTCGAAGTAGACGTCGGCGTGCATCACCTCACCGGTGACCGGCGTCGACGGGGTGCTGCGGGGGCGTGGCGTGGCCGGCGTCGCCGGCGCGGCTGCGGTCGTCGTCGTGACGACGACCGGGCCGGAGGCCTCGGCGTCGTCCGAGCGCACCCAGTAGGTGACGAAGCTCCCGGCGGCGACGAGCATGAGGACGCCCACGAGCATCGCGATCTCCCTGCCACTTCCGGTTCTCTGCGGCTGGCTGTTGGCCATGGCCTGTTCCCTCCTGGGCGTGCCGAGGAGAGCAACCGGGGAGCCAGGCCATGAGGACGCGATTTCAGGCAGTTATGAAGCGGTCCGTGCGGGGATCCCTCAGCGTCCCCGCATCGCTCCCCGCGCGGGGAGCCTCGGGAACTACTTGAAGTGGCGGCGGACGAGGTGTTCGAGCGACTGGAAGTAGCGCTCGGGCAGGTTCTTGAAGCGCCGCCGGCAGGCGGCGACGGCAGCATCGGCCGAGTCGAACCCGGCGGCGAACCGGAGGAGGTGCTCGTGGTACTCCCCGAGCTTCAGCTCCACGGTGTTCCTGAGCGAGGCGTCCCCGGCCAGGGCGGCGGCGGCCCTGGCGCGATCACCGTCGGACTCGACGAGGGCCTGGAAGCCGAGCCCCTTCAGCCGCTGGGTCACCGTGCTGCGGTCCCAGCCGAGCGACCGCGCGGTCGCCTGCATGTCGAACCCGTGACGGCGCAGGGAGTCGAGCACGTCGACGTCGCCGTCGCTCTCGGGGCCCGGCGGAGCCGCGACCTCGAGGCGCAGGTCTTCCGGCTTCAGCACCTCGTGGTCGGACAGAGCGACCGCCCGGCTCAGACAATGCTCGAGCTCGCGGATGTTGCCGGGCCAGGGGTGGCGTTCGAGCGCCCCGAGAGCGGCGTTCGAGAGCACCACGCGCCGTCCCCCGTTTGCGACGGCGGCCTCGAGGAAGCGCTCGGCCAGCACGGCCACGTCGTGGGGCCGCTCGCGCAGCGGTGGCAGGCGCAGGACGAGCCCCCGCAGACGGAAAAAGAGGTCCTCGCGGAACCAGCCGTCGGCGACTCCGCGCTGGAGGTCGCGGTTGGTGGCGGCGACGACGCGGACGTCGACGGTGGTGGGCCGGGTGGCGCCGACCCGGTGGAAGGTCCGCTCCTGGAGGACCCGCAGGAGCTTGCCCTGCTGCTCGGGTCTGAGCTCGCCGACCTCGTCGAGGAAGATCGTGCCGTGGTCGGCCTGCTCGAAGTAGCCCTTCCGGTCCCCGACGGCACCCGTGAAGCTGCCCCGCGCGTGACCGAACAGCTCGCTCTCGAACAGCTCTGACGAGATCGCCGCCATGTTCACGGCCACGAACGGGCCCCGAGCCCTCGTCCCGAGCCGGTGGACGGCCCGCGCGAACAGCTCCTTGCCGGTCCCGGGCTCGCCGGTCAGCAAGACCGGCAGCGTGGCGCGTGCCGCGCGCTGCACGTCGCGGAAGAGGCTCAGCACGGCCGCGTCGCGCGTGACGATGCCGACCTCCGCGGCCTGCCGTCGCAACCGCTCGAGATCGGCGTCGGCCAGACCGCCGGACCGGCTCCCCGCCACCCGGAGCTCGTGCTCGAGCTCTTGCAACCGCGCCCGTGTGTGCGCCTCCTGCGCGTTCGCCTCGCCGAGCTGGTCGCGGAGCGCGGCCGCGGCCTGCAGCAGCTCGCGCTCGGCGCCCGTCGAGCGCACCACCGCTGCCCGGGCCGCCTCCAGGTCCTCCTCCAGGGCCTCGACGGTCGACTCCTGCCGGACCAGCGCCGAGCGGATGGTGCCGATCTCGCCCTCGAGCCCGCGCAGCCGGCGCGCGGCGACGATCTGGCTCCAGACGAGGGCCGCGCCGCCGGCGACGAGGGTCGCCACCAGCGGCGGCAGGACCGGTAGGACGACGCCGGTAAGATACGGCGTCAGCGTGAGGGTCGCGCCGCAGACACCCACGAGGAGCGCGACCCCCAGCACCGCCGCGAACGGGCGTGAGCCGAGGCCGAGCCAGGCCGCCAGCACCGCGAACACGAACACCCCGGCGAGGCTCAGCGCGCGCGGTGCCGGTCGCGTCCATGCGCCGGTGAGCACCGCGTTCAGCACCTCGGCCTGGATGGCGACGTCCGCGAGCGGGCCGATCGGCGTGAGGCGTCGTCCCGCGGCGGGCTCGGTCAGCACGAGCACCGTCTTGCCCTCGGCCAGCCGCCGGAGCGCCTCGCCGTCGCCACGCTCGATCGCCTCCCACAGCTCGCCGAACGGCGTGACCGGCAGGTCCGGCGCCCAGCGCGGCTGCGCGGTGCCGTCGGCGGCGGTGGGAATCCGCGCGACGACCTGCCCGACCGGCGTCTGTCCGGCGACCGCGGCGAGCGCGACACCGAGGGCCGCGACCTCGCGGCCCTCGTGGCGCAGGACGAGCGGCACGCGGCGGACGACGCCGTCGGCGTCCGGCGGCGCGACCGTGTGGGCGGCCACGCTCGCGGGTGGCGCGAGGCCCGGGGCGGATTCGAGCGGGGCGGGAACGACGACGTTGCCGGCGCTCGCCACGGCCTGGGCCAGCAGCGCGTCGCTCGTCGCGCCTCCGCGGCCAGGGGCGCTCACGCGCGCGGGCGCGTCCAGGCCGATGGCCGCGGCCCCGCCGCGCGCGAGTGCGGAGACCGCGCGCGCGAGCACCGCGCGGTCCCAGGCGCCGGTGCCCAGGCGGGCCTCGCTCCGGGCGTCGCGGGACACGATGACGAGCGCGGGACTGACGGGAGCCAGCGACGGCGTGACGACCTCGCGCGCGCCGAGCTCGAGCGTGGCGACGGCGGGCCCTCCGAATCCCACGAGCGCGGCGCCGCCGAGGGTGGCGGCCATGGCGAGCAGTGTGGCGAGGAGCGCGCGACGCACGGCCGGCCGGCTCAGCGCAACGGCGGGCGCAGGCCCTCGGCGGCCGCGCCCTTCATGTAGGCCAGGATGCGCGGGTCGCGCGGGGGCACGCCGTCCACCCCCTGCTCGTAGAGCGTCTCGAGCTGGCGCTGCGCGGGCTGGCTCAGCGCGGACGCCTCGCGGATCAGCATCGTCACCGCCTCGGCCGGCCGTCCCTGGCGCAGCAGCACCGTTCCGAGCGTCTCGTCGCCCGGCGTCAGCTCGGGGAACTCCTTCCAGAGCGCGGCCCGGTACTCGGCGAACGCGCGCTCGGCGGCCCCCCGCTCGGTCGGCCCACTCCGCCCCCGACCGAGCGCGACCTGTCGGAGCTGGGCGAGCGCCTCGTCGGCCTGGGGCACGCCCTGCTCGGCCGCCTGGAACCACCAGGCGATCGCCGTGGTCAGGCTGCGCTCGACGCCGAGGCCGCCGGCGTAGGCGGCCCCGGCGAAGTACTGGGCGCGCGCGTGGCCCGCCTGGGCGGCGGCGACGAACTCGGGCGTGGCCTCGCTCTCGCGACGCGCCAGCTTCAGCACGAGCGCCAGGTTGTAGCGCGCGTCCTGTTGCTGGGGGTCGACGGCCAGCACGCGCCGGTAGGCGTCGATCGCGCCGGCGGCGTCGCCCTGCGCGTAGCGCACGACGCCGAGGAGGTAGCGCGCCTCGAGCCGATCGGGCTGCGCGAGCAGCACGCGGTCCAGCTCTTCCCGCGCGGCCGGCCACTCCTGCCGCGCCGCGAGCGCCCGGGCCAGGACGAGCCGCGCGTCGAGCGCGTCGGGCTGGCGTCGCAGCGCCGCGCGTAGCTCCTCGGCGGCGGCGTCGAGGTCACCCAGCGCGTAGAGCGCGAGCCCGAGGCTGGCCCGCGCCGCGGCGAGGTCCGGGTCGCGGCGCAGCGCCGCGCGCAACGCGGTCGCGGCCGCAGCCGGCTCCCCCCGGGCGAGCAGCGTCTGGCCACGCTCGAGCAGAACCGACGCGGACGCCTCCTGCCCCTCGAACGGCGCGGCGGGGCGGGAGTCGACGGTCGGCGGCGACGGCGGCGTCGAACGGGGAGCCGTGGCGCACCCCAGCAGAGCGAAGACGAGGAGGAGCAATGCGCGGGACACTGTCCGGATCATCATAGCGCCGCCCCCGCGGCGGAGCCAAACCGCGAGCGCTCAGCGCGCGAAGTGCGGCATCACCTCGGTCGCGAAGAGCTCGAGCGAGCGACGCGCGGCGTCGAAGGGCACGTTGCCGTACACGAAGCGGCCGACGAAGTAGTTGCAGCCGCTGGTAGCGAGGTGGCGCTCGACCTCCGCCCGCACGGTCGCCGGCGAGCCCACGACGGCGGTGTCAACCTCGATCGCACGGTCGAGCGTCTCCGCGAACCGGATCGGCACCGTGTTGAACTGCCGCCACAGGTGCGTGAGGCTCTCGTACCAGCGCTGGTAGGCCGCGCGGCCCAGCCGCAGTGCCTCGGCGTCGGAGTCGGCGACGAACACCGTGCGCTGGGCCCCCACGAGCGGCGCCGGCGCGCCGGCGTCGCCGCGCCATGCCTCGAAGTAGCGCTCGACGAGCGGCTTGAGCGCCGTGCTGCCGAGCGTGCTCACGATGTTGACGCCGCGCCGGGCCGCCTCGGCGGCGCCGTCGGGCCGCACCACGCCCTGCCAGAGCGGCGGGTGCGGCGTTTGCACCGGGGTCAGCTCCATCGGCACGCCGCGGTAGGTGTAGTGGCGCCCGTGGTGCGTGAGGCGTCCGCCCCGCAGCCCCTTCAGAATCACCTCGAGCGACTCCTCGTAGATCTCCTGCGCGGCCAGGAAGTCGACCCCGCTGTAGGCGAGCTCGTAGGGGGAGATGCCGCGCCCCACGCCCAGCTCGAAGCGGCCGCCGCTGAGGTGGTCGAGCATGCAGATCTCCTCGATCCAGCGCAGCGGCGTGGCGAGTGGCAACAGATAGACGAGCGGGCCGAACCGCAGGCGCCGCGTGCGCTGCGCGACCGCGGCCAGGTACACGCCAGGAGCGGGCGCCATCCCGAGCGGCGTGGCGTGGTGCTCGGCGACGTGATAGGTGCGGAAGCCGGCGGCGTCCGCCGCCTCCACCAGTCGGAGGCGCTGCTCGTACAGCGCGCCGAGCGGCTCGTCGCCGCGATCGACGTGATCGAAGATGCCGAATGCCACGCGGGCCATCGCGGGGGACCTCCGCGGGCGATTGTAGCCCAGGCGTGGTAGGCTTCGGCGGGCGTCCACGGACGCGAACCTCGACAACCCGTCCTCTCAAGGAGACCGCCATGGCGATCAAGGTAGGCGACCGGATCCCGGATGGAACCCTGACCGAGCTGATCACCGACGAGCGTCCCGGCTGCACCGTCGGCCCCAACGCCTTCCAGGTCGCGGACCTGGCCAAGGGGAAGAAGATCGTGATCTTCGGCCTGCCGGGCGCCTTCACGCCGACCTGCTCGGCCAAGCACGTGCCGAGCTACACGCAGAACATCGACAAGCTGAAGGCCAAGGGCGTCGACGAGGTGTGGTGCGTGTCGGTGAACGACGCGTTCGTCATGGGTGCCTGGGGCAAGGACCAGAAGGCCGACAACAAGGTCCGCATGATGGCCGACGGCAGCGCCACCTTCACCAAGGCGCTCGGCCTGGAGCTGGACCTCGTCGCGCGCGGCATGGGCGTCCGCTCGCAGCGCTACTCGATGCTGGTCGACAACGGCGTCGTCAAGGCGCTCAACGTCGAGGGCCCGGGCAAGTTCGAGGTGAGCGACGCCGACACGATGCTGAAGCAGGTCTGACGCACCGCGGTCTCATCGCGATCGCCGGGCCTCCGGAGCGGTGCGCTCCGGAGACCCGGTGGTCGCGGGTCGCTCCTACCCGTCCGTCGGTCCCGCAGGACACCCCGGCTCGGTGGCGCTACGGTTGCAATTCATTAGTCGGGGGAACCGTCATGGAAGAGCCACTGAAACGGGGCGAGCTGGTCACGCTGCGTCAGTTCTCGTCCGCGAGCCAACCGCTGGGACGGGTCCTGTCCCTCACGCCAGCCGGCGATCGAGCCGAGGTCGCGTGGACCAAGCGTCCGGGGCATGAGCACGCCGTCACCCTCGAGCCGACCGAGGTGCTGCGTCGCGTCCACGAGTCCGAGATGGACCCGGCCGAGGATTGACGCCGAGGCTGAGCGCTCAGTCGCCGAACGCCCGTCGCAGCTCGCCCTTGGCCGCGTTCAGTCGCGCCCGGTCCGCGCGGCGCAGATTCCGTCCCGAGCGATTGATGTGCAGGTTGAGCATCGACATCGCCGACTGCAGCTTCGACCGCCCCTTCGTGCGCCGGCTCCGCTGCACCGCCTGCTTCAGCCCGGTCGCGATCCCCCGCGGTGACCGCGTGAAGATGCCGGCCGGCAGGTCCATCGCGTTCGAGGTCTGCTGCACGCGCCGGATCCATCGGCGTCGCGGCGCCGTGCGGGCTCGGACCGCGCGGGCCCTACTCATGGCGGCCCCACGTGTCGTGCTCGGCCTCCCAATCGGTCTTCGCGTCCAGGTCCGGCAATCCGCCGGGGCTGGCGGCGTCGTGAGCGTCCTCCGGCTTCGTGCGGTCTCCGATCGTGTGCGCGACGTCGTTCTCGTTGCGGTCCGGGCGGGTATTCTTCTGGCCTCGAGGCTTGGCCTTCTTCATCAATGCGGCCTCCTCCTCGGCACAATCGTGCAAGGTACCCGCCAGCCTCGCGACGGCACGAGCCTTGCGCCGACTAGATTCGGGGCGGAGTGAGAGCGGGGTGACCGAGCGGTCGTGACCGGGGTCAGGCGGACTCGGACCGCACGCGCTCCAGACGAGCGGTGAGCCGGCCGATGCCGCCGCCGGCGAACTCCGCGACCTTCTCGCCACCGCGATAGATCAGCGTGTATGGCAGCACGTCGACCTCGGCGATCCAGGGGTTCGCGCGCTTGAAGCTCACGAGACCGCCGCGGTCCAGGAGGATCTTGCCGAAGCGGACGTCGACGTACTCCTGGTCGGCGGCCAGGAATGCGTGCAGCTCCTCGGTGTACTCGTTGCAGTGGTCGCAGTCGCTCTTGCCGAGCATGAGCACCGACCACGGGGCGTCCAGTAGGCCCTCCCAGGTGGTACCGTCGATCGCTTCCAGACGGGACATGTGATGTGCCGGCGCGCGGGATGCCCCGCGCGCCGTCTCCTCTCCTCGTTATCCGACGAACTGCTCGCCCTTCTTCCAGTCGGCTCCGCACAGCCCGCCGCTCTGCAGCGCCTGGGCCGTCCGCAGCACTTCCTTGGGGCTGCGGCCGACCGCGGTGTCGTTGACGTGGTAGGCGCGAATGACGCCCTTGTCGTCCACGATGACCGAGGCGCGGTAGGCGATGCCGGCATCCTCCTTCAGCACGCCGAACGCGCGGCTGATGGAGTGGTTGGTGTCGCCCATGACGGGGTGTGTGATCTCGCTGGGGAACGTTTGCCGGTCGGCGAACCAGGCCTTGTGGCTGAAGAACGAGTCCGTGCTCACGCCGATGACGTCGATCTTGTCGTCGCCGAATTCCTTGAGGTTGTCCTGGAACCCCCGGATCTCCGTCGGACACACGAACGTGAAGTCCAGCGGGTACCAGTACAGGACGTGCCACTTTCCGGCGAAGTCCTTGCTGCTCAGCTTCTTCTGCTCACCCTTGTGGTAGGCCGTCCCGGCCCACTCGGGCTCCCTCTGACCGATCATGCTCATCGTCTCTCTCTTCCTCCGTTCGAGCTTCGTTGAACGCGGGCGCGGCGGGATGCCGACCGCCCGCGGGTGGTGCCCAGACACTCCGCGCAGTACCCGAGGATCTCGACCACGTGGCCCGAGGCGCGGAACCCGTGCCGCCCCGCCAGCACCGCCGCCCGACTGCGCACCGCGTCGAGGCGCGCGTCGATGACGTCGCTGACCCTCCCACATTCGATGCAGATGAGGTGGTGGTGCGATTCCAGCCCGGCGTCCCAGCGGCTGCGCGCCCCCGCCCGGGACACCCGACGCACCACGCCGATGCGGGCGAGCGCCTCCAGCGTCTTGTAGACCGTGGCGAGCGACAAGGTTGGCAGCTCACGGCGGACGGTGGCGTACAGCTCTTCCGCGCTCGGGTGACCGTGTCCGGCCTCGAGGTGGCGGAACACCGCGATCCGCTGCGGTGTGACGACGAGCCCGGCCGCGCGGCACCGGGCGACGAAACGCTCCATGGCGTCGGGCATCGATCTCTTCGAACAATAATTATTCTCCATAAATATTTCCTGTCAACCGATCGCTGCTGGACAATCTCCACCGTCGAAGGCTAGGATCGCCCCGGCCGATCGCCCCAGCTCCGACGGAGGAGACGCGATGCCCCACGCGTGGATGATCGTCGCTCTGACCTTGGCCCTCGTCACCGCCTCGTCCGCCCCGCTCGCCGCGCAGGACAAACCGATCGAGCTGCGCTTCTCGAGCTGGGTGGCGCCCGTCCACGGCCACCACACCGGGGTCATGGTGCCCTGGGCCAAGATGGTCGAGGAGAAGAGCGGCGGTCGCTTGAAGATCACGATCTATCCGGGCAGCACGCTGGGCAAGGCCGTCGACCACTACGACATGGTCAAGGACGGGATCGCCGACATGGGCTTCACCGTCCCCGGGTACACGCCCGGCCGGTTCCCACTCATCACGGCGCTCGAGCTCCCGGGGCTCTTCAAGTCCTCGCGGGGTGGAAGCCTGGCCGTGATGTCGGTCTTCGAGAAGCACTTCCGGGCCGAGTTCAAGGACGTGAAGGTGCTGTGGTTCTGGGTGCACCCGCCCGGGCACTTCCACCTGGCCCGCAAGCAGGTCCGCGTCCTCGAGGACCTCGCGGGCCTGAAGATCCGCGCGGCGACGCCGATGCTCACGACCATGGTCAAGACCCTCGGCGCGATCCCGGTGAGCATTCCCGCGCCCGACACCTACACCGCGCTCGAGCGGGGCACCGTCGACGGCACGATCTTCCCGTGGGAGGCGATCTCGTCCTTCAAGATCGCCGAGGTGCTCAAGCACCACGTGGCCTCCGGCCTGTACGTGGCGCCGCTGTTCACGCTGATGAACCAGAAGAAGTACGACAGCCTCCCGCCCGACCTGCGGAAGGTCATCGACGATCTCTCCGGCTCGTGGGGCGCCGAGTTCAACGGGAAGGTGTGGGACCAAAACGAGCAGGTCGGGATCGAGGCGATCAAGAAGGCCGGGGGCACCATCTACACCCTGCCGGCCGAGGAGCGCCAGCGCTGGGCCGCCCGGCTCAAGCCCATGGAGGACGACTGGCTGAAGACCATGGAGGCCAAGGGACTGCCGGGCCGCCAGGTCCTGAACGATCTGCGGGAGGCCATCAAGCGGTACGACCCCTAGCGCCATGCGGCGCTGGTTGGACGGCTGCGAGTGGGTGCTGACGGTCGTCGCGGCGGTGGCGGCCCTCGCCATGATGCTGCTCACCACCGCCGACGCGGCCGGGCGCTACCTCTTCAACCGCCCGATCCTCGCCGCCTACGAGCTCACCACCAATTACTTGATGGCCGCGGTCGTCTTCCTAGCCATGCCCTACGCGTACCGGCAGGGCGCGAACGTCCGCGTGACCTTCCTGGTGGAGCGCCTGGGGCCCACCGCGCGACTGGTCATCGACCACCTCGTCCAGATCGTCTCCATCGCATACTGCGCCGCCCTCGTCTACGCCACCGTCCAGCAAGCCCGCCACGTGTTCAGCACCGGAACAACCTTCGCGACCCTCGACCTCCCCCTCTGGCCCGCCCACGCCGTGGTCTCCGCCGGCCTGTTCCTGACGACCGCGATGATGCTGATCGACCTCCGCGAGGTCCGCCGAGGCCGCTCGAGCCTGTTCCGGGGCTGATGAGTCCAATGGAGGTCATCGACGAAGTGGCCGAGCGCAGCCGCGCGCTGAACGGCCCGGCCTTCGGCACGCTCGATGAGTTGCGCTCCAAGGCGCACGGCTGATGACGCTCGTGGCGCGCGGGGACGGTGGGGGTGGGGCGCGTGGCCCGCGGGCGCGCCATCATGGCGAGCCGTCGTCGCCGTTCGAGCGGGCCACGCGCCCCACCCCCACCGTCTCCGCGCGCCACGAGCATCGCTAGCGCATGGCTTACGTGCCATTCCTCGTGATGGTGGTAGCGCTGGTGCTCGGCGTGCCGATCGCGTTCGCGCTGGCGACGGCCGGCATCGTCGGCATCCTGCTGCTCGGCGGCGACTGGACCGTGGTCCTCCGGATCCTCGGCACGACCCCGTTCGGCGTCACTGCCGAGTACGTGCTGACGACGATCCCGATGTTCGTCCTGATGGCGTACCTCTCCGCCTCCAGCGGTCTCGCGCGCGACCTCTACACGGCGGGGGCCCACTGGCTCGCGCGCGTCCGCGGCGGCCTGGCCATCGCGACGGTCTTCGCCTGCGGCGTCTTCGGCGCGATGTCGGGCGCGAGCCTGGCGGCGGCGGCGGTGATGTCGGCCATCGCGATGCCGGAGATGCGACGCCACGGCTACTCGGACGAGCTGGCGGCGGGCTCGATCGGGATCGGCTCCACCCTCGACATCCTGATCCCGCCGAGCGTCGGCATGGTGATCTACGGCATCGCCACCCAGACGTCGATCGGCAAGCTGCTCATCGCGGGCGTGGTGCCCGGGCTCATCCTGGCCGCCCTGCTGACCGTGGCGATCCTCGTCTGGGTGCGCGTGCGGCCCGAGCACGCGCCGGAGACGTACGTGGTGTCGGCCGCGGAGCGGTGGGCGAGCCTGCGCCGGATCTGGCCGAGCTTGCTGCTGATCGCGCTGGTGATCGCCCTGCTCTACTCCGGCGCGGCGACGCCCACCGAGGTCGGCGCCCTCGGCGCCTTCCTGGCGGCGGTCATCGGCGTCGCCTTCGGCCGCCTCACCTGGGCCGGCGCCTTCGAGGCCCTCCGGGAGACGATCAAGACCTCGGCCCTGATCTTCATGATCCTCATCGGCGCCACGGTCTTCGGCTACTACATGGCGATGAGCAAGATCCCCCAGCAAGTCGTCACGGCGGTGACCGAGATGAACCTCAACCGCTGGGTCGTCATCGTCGGGATCGTGGTGGTCTACTTCGTCGTGAGCATGTTCATGGACGAGCTGCCGCTGCTGCTCCTCACGCTGCAGCTCACCTTCCCGCTCATCACCTCGCTGGGCTTCGACCCCGTCTGGTTCGGCGTGATGTCGATGCTGATGGTGGCGATGGGGCTCGTCTTCCCGCCGGTGGGGATGATCGCGTTCGTCGTCAGCTCCAGCGCCGACGTGAGCCTGGTGAAGGTCTACACGGGGACGAGCATCCTGATGATCGCTCTCGTCCTGACCACCGTCCTCGTGATGGTGTTCCCGCAGCTCGCGCTCTGGCTGCCGAACACGATGCGCTGAGCCGCTACGCCCGCCACACCCGCCGGGCCACGGCGCCGACGAGACGCAGCTTGGCCTCCTGGTCGGCGGGCGTGAGCGGGTTGCCGGCCTCGCCGGAGGCGAACCCGCACTGGGGGCTGAGCGCGAGCCGCTCGAGCGGCACCACGCCCGCCGCCTCACGGAGGCGGGTCTCGACCAGCCCGGCGTCCTCGGGCACCCCCTGCTTCGTCGTCAGCAGCCCCAGCACCACCTCGGTGTCCGGGCGCACGTGCCGGAGCGGGCCGAAGTCGCCGGCGCGCGGCGTGTCGTACTCCAGCAGCAACCGGTCGACGTGGGTCAGCCGCGGGAAGACCTCGGCCGCGATGCTCCCGTAGCCGCCGTTGGCGAGCCAGCGGCCGCCGGGGGCGTTGCCGCGGCAGATGTGGATGGCGCGGGTCATGCCGCGTACGCCCTCGAAGACCAGGTTGTCGATCTCGGCATCGGCGACGAGCTCGGCCGCCATGTCGTGGCCCCACGACTCGAACGCCGCGCGGTTGTCGGGGTCGACGTGCCACTGCGCGTAGTTCGGCGCGTCGAGCTGGAGGTAGTCGCCACCGAGCGCCCGCAGCCGGGGGACCACCTCGTCGCGCAGGTAGGTCGCGACGTCGCGCAGGAAGTCCTCGGCGGTGGGATACGCCGCACGCGAGTGCTCGGGGTGCCAGAAGATGCGGTGCCAGCTCGGCGACGGGATCGTCAGCTTGGTGCGGGCCCGGGCGTTGGCCCGGAGGAAGGCGTACTCGTGGCCGACGAGATCGCGCACGACGGAGATGCGCCGGGTGACGAACGGCCGCGCCGGCGCGTTCCAGACCTGCGCCCGCCGCCCGTCCGGCTCCTTCCACAGCGACCACCAGCCGGGCTCGGCCGGCAGGAACTCGTAGCCGGCCAGCGGCGCGGCGGCCCGGCCCTCGGGCCGGAGCGGGATCGTGACGACCCACGAGTTGCGCCGTAGCTCGCCGTCGGTGATCGCGTCGAGCCCGGCGCCCTCCTGGAGCGCGATGGCCTCGCGCACCGCGCGGTCCTCCACCTTCTGGAGGTCGGCCTCGCTCACGGTGCCGGCCCGCAGGCCCTGACGGGCCTCCTTGAGGTAGGCCGGGCGCAGCAGGCTGCCGACGACGTCCGCGCGCGCGACGCTCACAGGCTCCCCCACACCTCGCGCGCCACCTCCACGCAGCGCGCCAGCTTGGCCGTCTCCTCCGCGACGGTGACCTCGTTGCCCTCCACGGTGGACGAGAAGCCGCACTGGGGGCTCAGGGCGAGCTGGTCGAGCGGCACGTACTTGGCCGCTTCGTCCAGCCGTCCCTTGAGATCGTCCTTCGACTCGAGCGTGCCCACCTTGCTCGTCACCAGACCCAGCACCACGCGCACGTGCCGCGGTACGAAGCGCAGCGGCGAGAAGTCGCCGGAGCGCGCGTCGTCGTACTCGAGGAAAAAGCCGTCGTACGGCAGCTCGTTGAAGATGGTCTCGGCGACGCGCGCGTAGCCGCCCTGGGCCCGCCAGCTCGACCGGAAGTTCCCGCGGCAGAGGTGCGTGCAGATGGTGAGGTCAAGCGGCTTGTCCCGCAGCGTCTGCTGTACCAGCTTGACCGAGAGCCGGAGCTGGACATCCGGGTCCTCGCCCCGGGCCGCGTTCTGGGCGCGCATCTCCTCGTCGCACAGGTAGGCCAGGCTCACGTCGTCGAGCTGCAGGTAGCGGCAGCCGGCCGCGTAGAGGTCGGCGATTTCGGCCCGGTAGGCGGCGGCCGTGTCCTCCACGAACGCGTCGAGGTCTGGATAAACGCCGCGGTCGATATGCGTGCGGCCGACCTGGGAGTAGAGCATGCACGGCGACGGCATCGTCAGCTTCGGCGTACGGCTGACCGCCGAGCGCAGGAAGCTGAAGCCCTCCACGAAGATCGGCCGCGGACGCGTGACGCGGCTCGTGATGGCCAGGTCGGGTCGCGTGAAGTTCACGTCCCCGGCGCGGCCGTGGAAGGTCACCGGGATGCGCTGCCCCTGGCTCGACCAGCCGCCGAGCCCGAGCAGGAAGTCCATGTGCCACGACTGCCGGCGCATCTCGCCGTCGGTGATGCCCTGGAGCCCGACCCCCTCCTGCAGCGCCACGACCTCGCGAATGGCGGCGTCTTCCGCCCGACGGACGGCCGCGTCATCGGCGCGACCCGCGTCGCGCTCGGCCCGTAACGTCTTCAGCGCCGGCGGGCGCAGCAGGCTGCCAACGTGGTCGGCGCGAAACGGTGCGCGCGAAGCCTCTGCCATGCAGTTCCTCCCTCTGAGAGTCTGTCCCAGTACCGAGGGGCGCCACGGCTATGCCGGGGCGTCCCGAGCCTCCCCGGGGGGCTCGGGGGGCCCGTTCGAGGCCCCCCATTCCACTAGACCCGCGCGTCGAAGCGCAGCACGGTGATCGAGTGGGCGGGCAGGACGAGCGCGAGCCCGGCCCCCTGCGCCTCCAGCTTGCGCTCGCGGACGTCGACCCGCCGCGGGTGCTCGAAGGAGTTGGTCGCGGTCACGTCGGGACCGTTCACCTCCCAGGCCGTCACCGGCCCTGCGATCGCCGCGCCGGTCAGGTCGAGCGCGGTCGGCAGGTCGCGGTCGCGATCGCGGTTGACGAGGGCGACAGATACCTGGCGACCATCGGCGTCGCAGGTGGCGACGGCGTCCACCAGGGGGAAGGGCCCGAGGTCGGCCACGTGGTGCACACGGCCGCCGGCCCCGGTCTCCTGGGCCGGCGGCAGGTCGTACGTCTCGCTCTCCACGTGCGTGTCGAGCGCGACCGGCAGCGTGTGCTCGGCGTAGAGCCGGAGCGGATGATAGATCGTCTGCAAGAAGAGCCCCTGCCGGTTCGTGAAGATCGGGGCGATCGCGTTCACGAGCTGGGCGAAGTTCGCCATTCGGACCGTCCGGCAGTTGCGCACGAAGCCGTTCAGGTAGGTGGCGATCGCCAGCGCGTCCGAGAGGTTGTAGCGCTCCTCCACCCCGCCCACCCGGTCCTCGTGGCTCCGCGTGCGGTACCAGACGTTCCACTCGTCGAAGGCGATGTGGATCGGGTGCTCGATGCGCTGAGCGTAGCGCACGCGCTCGATGAGCGCGGCGCAGACGCGCACCGCGCGCTCCGCCTGGTGCGACTGGAAGACCGTGGCGTAGTGGTCAGGGCAGCCGGTGTAGAGGTGGATGCTGTGGTAGTCGACGAACTCGGCGAGGCCGCTCAGCGCGATCTCGTCCCACTCGCTCCAGCCGTTCTGCCCGCACCCGATCAGCTCGATGGACGGATCGGTCCGCTTCATGACCATGGCGAACGCCCGCGCCTTCTTCACGTAGTCGTGGGCGTTCATGTTGCCGATCTGCCAGCCGCCGTACATCTCGTTGCCCAGGCCCCAGTAGCGCACGCGGTACGGCTCGGGATGGCCGTGCTGCCGCCTCAGGTTGGCCCACGACGTGTCGCCGGTGCCGTTGCAGTACTCCACCCAGGCCTGGGCCTCGTCCATCGTGCCGGAGCCCATGTTGACGCAGATGAAGGGCTCGGCGCCGAACACGCGGCAGTACTCGATGAACTCGTCGGTGCCGAACCGGTTCGACTCCTCCGCGTACCAGGCGAGGTCAGTCCGGCGCGGCCGCTGGGCCTTGGGCCCCACGCCGTCGAGCCAGTGATAGCCGCTGACGAAGTTGCCGCCGGGCCAGCGGAGGACCGGGCTGCGCAGCGGGCGCGCCGCCTCGAGCACGTCGAGACGGAAACCGCGGGCGTCGCTGAGTGGCGAGCCCTCCTCGTAGATGCCGCCGTAGATGCAGCGGCCGAGGTGCTCGATGAACTGGCCGAAGATGCGGGGATCCACGGTGCCGAGACGACGGGCGAGATCGATCGCGATGCGGGCCATGATCCGCGGAGTCTAAGGAGGGCGGACGACGGTGTCAACGCGGCCGGCCGCTCCCGCTGGTTGACAGCCCTCGGAGCGTGCTCGTAGAGTCTCGCCCAGCGCGCCGCGAACGCGGGCGCCCGGAGGGACGAGCCATGGATCGGGCACACAGCGCAGTGAGCCGCCGCAGCTTCCTGACCGGCGTCGCCGTGACCGCGACGGCGGCGACCGTGTGGCCGCGGCCCGGCGCGGCCCAGCCCAAGGCCACCATCACCTACTGGAACGGCCTCACGGGCGCCGACGGCAAGGTGATGGACGAGCTGATCGACCGCTTCACCAAGGAGACGGGCATCCGCATCGAGCAGCAGCGCCTGCCCTGGGCCGAGCTCTACGCCAAGCTGCAGGTGTCGGTGCCGGCCGGCGAGGGCCCCGACCTGGCCCTCATCCACACGGTCGAGGTCCCGCACTTCGCCCACGACGGCGTGCTCGAGACGATCGACGACGCGACGGCCGGCGGCAAGGGCTTCCGCGGCGAGGACTACCTGCCCGCGACCTGGCAGGGCGGCGTCTACCAGGGCAAGCGGTACTCACTGCCCCTCGACGTCCCCCAGCACGTGCTCTACCTCAACGTGAAGGTGATGAAGGACGCCGGCCTCGTCGGCGCCGACGGCAAGCCGAAGGTGCCGGCGAGCCGCGACGAGCTCGTGACCATGGCGAAGGCGATGACGAAGGGCGAGGCCTTCGGCTTCGCGATCGGCACCATGAACCCGGGGCGCTACACGTGGGGCTTCCACAACCTCCTCTGGCAGAACGGCGCGAACATTTACACGCCGGACCTGAAGCGCGCGGCCGTGGCCGAGCCGGCGGCGCTCGAGGTCGCCGAGTTCTTCGCCGCCCTGCCCCACCAGCACAAGGTCGTCCCGCCCGCCAACGCGAACTGCCGCGACGCGTTCATCGCGGGTCGGCTCGGCATGTGGATCGCCGGCTCATGGAACTTCACCGGGCTGCGCGACGCCAAGGTCGACTTCGTGGCGGCGCCGGTGCCACGACTGTTCAAGCAGCCGGTGGTGTGGTCGATGCCGCACCAGTACAGCTTCCCCAAGGTGAAGACCGCGGACCGCGCCCGCCGCGACGCGGCGTGGGCGCACGTGCGCTGGATGACCGACCACGTGGCCGAGTGGACGCTCAAGGCGGGACAGGTCTCGGCCAGCCGCAAGGCCCACGGCGACCCTCGCATCACCGGCGACCCGGTGCTCAAGACGCTGCTGGCGCAGGCGCCGAACTGGCAGGTCGGCCAGGCCACGCCGAAGTGGGTCGCGGCCGAGAACGTCACGCGGCCGATCGTCGAGAGCGTCTACACCGGACAGAAGCCCGCGAAGGCCGCGATGGAGGAGCTGGCGAAGCAGATCAACGCGCTCCCGGATTGACCGCGTGAGTCCGGGCAGGCGCCGGCGGCGGCAGGCCGGGACGGCGTACCTCTTCCTCGCGCCCGGCCTGCTGCTCTTCGCGGTCTTCCGCGTCTACCCGCTGCTCGAGGGCCTGCAGCTCTCGTTCACGAACGCGCGGCTCGGCCGGGCGACGGCGCAGTTCGTGGGGCTCGCCAACTACACGCGGCTGGCCGAGGACGACCGCTTCCACGTCAGCCTGGTCAACACCGCCTTCTACACGCTGGCCAGCACGCTGCCCATCCTGGCGGTGCCGCTCGCGCTGGCGCTGGCCCTCAACCGCGGCCGGCTGCGCAATCTGCTGCGCAGCGTCTTCTTCTTCCCGTTCACGCTCTCGGTCGTCACCGTCGGCCTGGCCTGGCTGTGGCTGCTCGACCCCGTCGTCGGCCCCTTCAACTATTACCTGCGCGCACTCGGCGTGCCGACGCGCTCGTGGCTGGCCGACCCCGCCACCGCCATGTGGGCGATCATCCTCACGACCGTCTGGTGGGTGACCGGCTACTACCTCGTGATCTACCTGGCCGGGTTGCAGGACATCCCGCGCGATCTCTACGAGGCGGCCGCGCTCGACGGCGCCGGCGGCTGGCGGGCCTTCTGGTCGATCACCCTGCCCCTGCTGCGACCGGTCCTGCTCTTCGTGGTCGTCACCCACGTGATCGGGTCGTTCCAGCTCTTCGGCCAGGTGTTCGTCCTCACGGGGGGCGGACCCGGTGACGCCACCCGGACCGTCGTGCAGCACCTCTTCGAGGCCGCCTTCCAGAACTTCTTCCAGTTCGGCGCCGCCTCGGCCATGGCGTGGGTGTTGTTCGCGGTCATCCTCGTCTTCTCGATCGCACAGTTTCGGCTGCTGCGCGGCCACACGGAGTACTGAGCGTGCGGCGCCTCGACCGTCACGGCCTCGCCCTCACCGTCGCGCTGGGCGTGCTGGCCATCGTGTGGCTGCTCCCGATCGTGTGGGTCGTCGTGACCTCGTTCAAGGTCACCGCCGACATCGTGAAGCTCCCGCCGGAGTGGGTGCCGTGGCCGGCGACGCTGGATCACTATCACGAGGTCCTGCTGGGCAGCTCCCGCACGGCCCGCATCGGCCGCGCCTTCGTGAACAGCATCGTCGTGGCGGTCGGCACGGTCGTCGTCGTCGTCGTGACGAGTGCGATGACGGCCTACCCGCTGGCGCGCATGCGCTTCCCCGGCCGCACGCTCGTCTTCACGCTCGTGGTCGGCAGCCTGATGATCCCGAACGCGGTCGTGCTGGTCCCGCAGTACGTGCTGGTCCAGCGGCTCGGGTGGCTCAGCACGTACCAGGGGCTGATCGTGCCGGAGGCGGCGATGACGTTCGCCTTCGGCGTGTTCCTGCTGCGCCAGTTCTTCCTGACGATGCCGGGCGAGCTGGAGGACGCGGCCCGCATCGACGGGGCCAACGCCTGGCAGGTCTTCACGCGGGTGGTGCTACCACTCTCCCAGCCGGTGCTCGCCGCGTTGGCGATCTTCGCCTTCCGCTCGGCCTGGAACGACTTCCTGTGGCCGCTGATCGCGGTGAACAAGCCCGAGATGTTCCCGCTGCCAGTCGCGCTGGCGCTCCTGCGCAGCGCCTACAGCTCCGAGTCGTACGGACCGATCATGGCCGGCGCCGCCCTCAGCGCCGTCCCCCTGCTCGTCGTCTTCGTCGTCGCCAACCGCCGCATCGTCGAGGGCGTGCGCCTGAGCGGCCTCAAGGGGTGAGCGGGCTCGGCTCCGCCGACCCCCCTGGGGGGATGGGGGGCCGAGCGAGCCGGGCCCGGAGCGAGTTACGGCGACAGGCGAGCCATGCGCGCGGACGCAGGGCACGACCCGGCCGCCGCCCCCGGCTTCCGGCCCGGTGTCACCGCACGCCACCGGTTCAGTGGCGGGCGCTAACGACGCGGTGATCGACGCGGAGGATGGGGCGGCGGACAGCGCGCTCGATGGTGCGGAACTCCGCTTCCTCTTCGGGCGTGACAAAGGTCACCGCGTCGCCGACGGCCTCGGCGCGCGCTGTGCGACCGACCCGGTGGATGTAGCTCTCGGGCGCGTCGGGCATGTCGAAATTCACCACGTGGCTCAGCCCGGTCACGTCGATGCCGCGGGCGGCGATGTCGGTCGCCACCAGCACCCGCAGCCGTCCCGCCTTGAAGGCGGCCAGCGCCTTGGTCCGCTGGGCCTGGCTCCGGTTGCCGTGGATGCGGTCGGCCGCGACGCCGCCGCGCGTGAGGGCGTGCGCCAGCCGGTCGGCGCGATGCTTCGTGCGGGTGAACGCCAGCACGTTCTGCACGTCGGGCTGGCGGAGCAGGTCGAGCAAGAGCGGGATCTTCTCCTCACGCAGCACGGGATACGCGGTGTGTCGCACGCCGGCCGCGGGCGCCGCCGGGCGTTCGACGTCGATCCGGGCGGGGTCCTTCAGGAAGTCGCGGGCCAGCGCCACGATCGGCGGCGGCAGCGTCGCCGAGAAGAGCAGCGTCTGGCGCCGCGGCGACAGCGACTTCAAGATCCGCTGCACGTCGGGGAGGAAGCCCATGTCGAGCATGCGGTCGGCCTCGTCGAGCACGACGATCTCGACGCCGTCGAGCCGCGCGTAGGGCTGGCGCAGGTGATCGAGGAGCCGGCCCGGCGTGGCGACGACGATCTCGACGCCGCGGCGCAGCGCCGCCTCCTGCGGGGGCATGGGCACGCCGCCGAAGATCGCGGCGCCGCGCAGGTCGGTGTAGCGACCCAGCGCGACGCGCTCCTCGTCGATCTGCGCGGCGAGCTCCCGCGTGGGCGCGAGCACGAGAGCGCGCGTGGTCCGGCGGCCGCCGCCGAGGAGGCGGTGCAGCACCGGCAGCAGGAACGCCGCCGTCTTGCCGGTCCCGGTCGCCGCGCATGCGAGCACGTCGCGACCCGCGCGGGCGGGCGGAATCGCATTGGCCTGCACGGGTGTGGGCGTCGTGTAGCCCACGGCGGCGACGGCGCGTCGTAGGTGAGGGTGAAGGTCGAGGGTGTCGAACGACATCGAGTGAAGTCTCCGGTGGGGCCGCAACGGACCCCGGCAATCTTCCGCACCGCTATGACACGCCCCACGAAGCGGAAGAACCGGGGAAACGCGGTCTGCGAGGATGAGCGGCCCACGATCGGGCCGGCGATCGATTCAGACGGCGTTCAGTATACGCGAGTCGTGACCAATGCGCGAAGTATGTCGGGCCGACCGTGGCGCAATCGTGTTACCGTAGAGTACCTGCAGATCCTGCTCGTCGTCCTCGTCGTCTCGATCGAGAACGTCGACGTGTCGCCCGCCCGCATGAGGGCGAGAGTCTCGACGATCGGGGGCACGCCGCACAGGGAGGTGCGACCATGCAAGTGGGAGCGTTCTCGATACCCGGGAGCCCGGACTGGCGCTGGCGGATCGTGAACTACGCCGGAGAAACGGTCGAGGAGTCATCGAAGGGCTTCGCTACGATCGCCCTTGCGATGCAGGACGGACGCACGCGGCTGTCGAAGATGGACGTGGATCGCTCGGTGCCGCGTCCACCGTATCGGTCCGGCGCGCACCTCCGCACCGCCCGCAACACGTAGCCACTCAGGCCAACTCCCACTCGGTCTCCCGCGAGCCCGCCCCGGGCATCCGTGATCCCCCGGCGCCGTCAAGGCGCCGGCTTGCAGGCTCCGCGAAGGCGTGCCTATCATCGGGCACACTCCGATGAGCACCGCATCGGCGCGAACCGTCGAGGCTCCGAGCCTCGATCGCTCGGCGCTCCTCGCGCGGTATCACGACGTGCGGCGGACGACGGAACGGCTGTGCGCGCCGCTGTCGCCCGAGGACCAGGTGGTCCAGGCGATGCCCGACGTCAGTCCGACGAAATGGCACCAGGCGCACGTCTCCTGGTTCTTCGACACCTTCCTGCTCGAGCCGAACCTGCCGGCCTACGCGCCGCTGCACCCGGCCTACCGCGTCCTCTTTAATTCCTACTACAACGGAGTCGGGCCGCAGTTCTCCCGTCCGGATCGTGGCAACCTATCGCGGCCCACCGTGGCCGAGGTCCAGGCCTATCGTGCCTGGGTCGACCGGGGCATGGCCGCGCTCCTCGAGTGTCTGCCCGAGGGCCGGCTCGCCCCGCTGGCGCCGCTCCTCGAGCTCGGTCTGAACCACGAGCAGCAGCACCAGGAGCTGATCCTCACCGACATCAAGTACAACCTCGGCCTGAACCCGCTCCACCCGGCCTATCACGCGGTCACACTCCGGCGCGGCACTCCCCCACCCCGTCTCGGCTGGACCACGCGCCCGGGCGGGCTGCAGCCCACCGGCCATGAGGGCGACGGCTTCGCTTTTGACAACGAGTCACCGCGACACACCGTGTACCTGCACCCGTTCCGCCTGGCCGACCGGCTCGTCACGAACGGCGAGTTCCTGGAGTTCATCGAGGCCGGCGGCTACCGCACGCCGCCACTCTGGCTCTCCGAGGGCTGGCGGACCGTGCAGGAACGCGGCTGGCAGGCGCCCCTCTACTGGGAGCGTCACGACGGGACCTGGTGGGTCCAGACGCTGAGCGGCTTCCTGCCGCTCGACCCGCACGCTCCCGTCACGCACGTGAGTTACTTCGAGGCCGATGCCTACGCCCGCTGGCACGAGGCTCGCTTGCCTACCGAACACGAGTGGGAACACGTGGCGACGGATCTTCCCATCAGTGGCAACTTCCAGGACAGCGGAGTCTTCCACCCGCTGCCGAGCGACGGCGCCAACGGCGGCCAGATATTCGGCGACGTGTGGGAGTGGACGCAGAGCGCGTACGCCCCCTACCCGGGCTACCGGCCCGCCCCGGGCGCCGTCGGCGAGTACAACGGCAAGTTCATGGTCAACCAGATGGTCTTGCGGGGCGGCTCGTGCGTGACCCCGCGGTCGCACATCCGGGCCAGCTATCGCAACTTCTTCCCTCCCGACGCCCGCTGGCAGTTCTCCGGGATCAGGCTGGCCAACGACGCCTGACGGGCGCGACGCCCCTCTCGACGAACGGCGAAACAAGGAGCCTCATCGTGCGCTATCGGGTCGACGTCCATGCGGATTCCCACACGCGTCTGAAGGCCATGGCGGAAGACGTGCGGCGCGGCCTCGGCACGCGCCCGCGCTCGCTGCCCCCGAAGTACTTCTACGACGCGGCCGGGTCGAGACTCTTCGAGCAGATCACGCGCCTGCCGGAGTACTACCCCACCCGCGTCGAGGAGGCGCTGCTCGCCACGCTCGCCTCGCCGCTGATGCGGGCCCTCGAGCCGCGCGATCTCGTCGAGCTCGGCTCCGGCTTCTCGTTGAAGACGCAGCGCCTGCTCGCGGCTCGCGGCGGCGGCGCGCTGCGCTACACGCCGGTCGACGTCGATGAGACGACCGTGGCCGCCTCGGCCAAGCGCCTGCTCGAGGAGGACCCCGGGCTCGAGGTGCACGCCGTCGTCGGCGACTTCGAGCGTCACCTCGTCCATGTGCCCGCCCCCAGCGGCCGCCGGCTGGTGCTCTTCCTCGGCAGCACGATCGGCAATCTCGACGCGCCCGCGCGCCAGGCGCTGCTCCTGCAGATCCGGGGGCTGCTGCGCCGCGGGGATCGCCTGCTGCTCGGCGTCGACCTGGTCAAGGACGTCGCGGTGCTGGAGGCCGCGTACAACGACGCCGCCGGCGTGACGGCGGAGTTCAACCGCAACATTCTGCGCGTGGTCAACCGCGGTCTCGGCGCCGACTTCCGACCCGAGGCGTTCCGCCATCACGCGTGGTACAACGCGGCCGAGCGTCGCATCGAGATGCACCTCGTGGCCGACACGGCCCAGACCGTGCACGTCCGCAGCCTCGACCTGACCGTCCACCTGGAGCCGTCCGAGACCATCTGGACCGAGAGCTCCTACAAGTTCACGCGGGCCTCCACCCGCGCGATGCTCGAGGCCGCCGGCCTGCGGCTGGACGCCTGGCACACCGACGCGCAGAGTCGCTTCGCGCTGGTCCTCGTCGCGCCGCGTGCCCGGGCCAGCACCGCCCCGGCGCCGCGCGCGGCCTGATCGATGGGCGATACGCCGACCCCCGTTCGCTTCTACGTGCACGACGACCTCACCGACGACGTGCGGGAGAGCCACGGCGCCGCCTCCCACGCCTTCGCGCTGGCGCGCGAGCTCATGGCGCTCGTCCGTCGCGACACCCCGCGGGTCACCGTGCTCACCCTCGGCGAGCAGCTCGAGGCGCTCCTCGCGAAGGGCGCGCACGCGCCCTTCGCCGTCGCCGTCGGCATCGGGCGCGCCGGCGAGCGCGTCGCCCGCCAGCTCCACGCCCGGACCGGCTGGTTCCCCGTCATCCGCCGCGTCGACCTCACACGCGAGGAGGACCAGCGCGGCGGCTACGCCGTCGTGAGCCCCACCGGGGTGCCGCTCGCCCAGCAGCTGCGAGGGGTGGAGGCGGCCGCGTCGCTGGCGATCGTGGACGACACCATCTTCTCGGGCATCACGATGCGCCAGGTACTGGAGACGCTGCCGGCGGCGACGCGTGCCCGGACGCACGCGTTCTGCCTGCGCTGCGTGGAGGAGTCGCTGACGGCGCTGTGCGCGCTGTGTCCGGTCACGCCCGGCTTCGCCGCGCCCGGCCGGCTGCTGGACGAGGTCAGCTTCATCAACGCCAGCGGCCTCGTGCGCCGCGGCTCCATCCGCCGCACCGGCCTGACCCCGCTCGCCTTCTTCGAGCGTCCGGAGTGGATGGAGGCGTGGTTCCCGGATCGGTCCGAGCAGGTGATCGACGTCTGCCAGCGCCTCAACGCCCTCCTCGAGCCGACCGGCGAGCCTTCCCTACCGGCGACCGCGAGCTAGCCCGCTCCGGGAACCTGGAAGACCGGCAGCTGCAAGCCCCGGCGGATGGCCAGCAGACGAAGACCCGCCACCGCGACGAGCCCGAGTCCGAACGCCCACGCACGCCGCATCCCGAGCGACTGCGCGACCAGGTACAGCGCGATGCCCGCGATGGCGGCCGTCGCGTAGATGTCGCGGCGCAGGACGAGCGGGACCTGGGTGGTCAGCACGTCCCGCAGGACGCCGCCCGCCACGCCGGTCATCGTCCCCATCAGCACCACGACGATCGCGGGGCGCCCGGCCGCCTCGGCGATCTGCGCCCCCGACATCGCGAACAGCGCCAGCCCCAGCGCGTCGGCCACGAGAAGCGCGTCGGCGGGGACGGGCAGCACGCGCACGTAGAGCACCGTGAGCAACGCCGTGACCACGATGACGATCAGATACTTGGCGTCGGTCACCCAGAAGACCGGATGCCGGTTCAGGAGGAGGTCGCGCAGCGTCCCGCCGCCGACGGCGGTCATCGCCGCGATCACGACGACGCCCAGGAGGTCGAGGCCGCGCCGGCCCGCCGCCAGCGCGCCGCTGACTGCGAAGACAGCGACGCCGACGAGATCGAGGACGTACAGAATCACGCCGACGCCTTCGTGGCGACGGCGTAGACGACGTTGGCCTCGACGGCCCGGATGCCCGAGCGGTGCACGTACTCCAGATTCGCGCGGCGGACCCGGTCGCGATCCGCGGCGGTGAGCTGGTCGAACGTCCCGCGATAGCCCGACCCCAGGACCGCGGCCCACCACGCCTCGGGCGACGGGATCGGGTGCTCCCCGCCCTCGGCCACTGCGTCAGCGGGCGCCGCACCGCCTTCGTGGAGCAGCGCCAAGAGGGAGGACGGATCGCAGATGCGGTCCCACGGATTGAAGCCCTTGTACAGGTCGGGGCGCACCTCCCGCACCGCGTCCCAGAACGCTGCGGTGGCGGGCTCGAAGAAGTTCGGCCCCCACGTGGTCACCGCCAGCCGTCCGCCCGGCCGGACCATCCGCCACAGCGCCCGGACCGCCGCCGTCATGTCGGGCACGAAGAAGACGCCGAAGACGCAGACGACGGCGTCGAAGCGCGCCGCGGGCCCGGGCAGGTCGAGCATGTCACCGACGCGGAACTCGACGTTCCGCAACCCGCGCTCGGCCGCCTTCGCGCGGGCCAGCGCGAGCAGGTTCTCCGCGAGGTCGACGCCGAGCACGGACCCTCGCGGGCCGACCGCCTCGGCCGCCGGCAGCGCGGAGGCGCCGCTCCCGCAACACACGTCGAGGACATGCGCGCCTCCGGGCAGGCCGAGCCGCTCGATCGTTCGACGTCCGAAGCGGCCCCAGAACGTGTTGGCGGGATCGTCGTAGGTGTCGGCCGCCGCGTCGTAAGTGGCGACGGCGCGGGCCTTCGCCTCGCTGGGTGTCGTCATGGTCGCGGCGTCACCATAGCCGGCTCGACGCGCTCACCGCAACCGGGACGCTCAGCGCGGGCGGGCCATGACGAGGCGCAGACCACGGGGCACCAGCAGACGATCGACGAGCTCGAAGACCCCGTGGAAGACCAGGGCCATCAGCGCGGCGGGGATGGCGCCGGCGAGGATCGTTGTGACGTCGTCGAGGGCGAGACCGCGGACGATCAGCGTGCCGTAGCCGCCCCCACCGATGAACGCTGCGAGGGTCGCGGTGCCGACGGTCCAGATCGCCGCGGTCTTGACGCCGGCCAGGATGCTCACCGACGCCAGCGGCAGCTCGATGCGCGCGAGCCGTCGCCAGCCCGTCAGCCCGAAGACGCCCGCGATCTCCAGGAGCTGCCGGTCCAGCGTCGCCAGCCCGGTGGCGGTGCCGCGCACGATCGGCAGCAGCGCGTAGAGGAAGAGCGCCACGAGCGCCGGCAGCGTGCCGATGCCGAGGAACGGGATCATGAAGCAGAGAAGCGCGAGCGCCGGGATCGTCTGCAGCACGCCGACCGCCATCAGCTCGGCCTGCCCCAACTTCACCGAGCGCACGGCGAGGATGCCGAGCGGGACACCAGCCAGGACCGCCAGCACCACCGCCGCCACCACCAGCCCCAGGTGCTGCACGGTCAGCGTGCCGAGCTCCCGGACCAGACGCGCCCGCTCGTCGGCGTCGGTGATCTCGCGGCCGAGGAAGCGTGCGGCCACCTGCCGGGTGGTGCGCCCGTCGAGGTCGGCGAGGGCGTTCAGCCGCGTCATCGTCGCGCCGTCGATCCGGCCGACCGCCGCCTGCGTCATCGCCGCCCACGCCCGCGGATGCTGCTCGACGAAGTCCGTGCGCGCCAGGAACACCGCCGCGTAGACGGGGAAGAAGTGCCGGTCGTCGCGTAGCACCCGCACGTCCGCTCGCGTGAGCCGGCCGTCGGTCGAAAAGATGTCGATCACGTCGACGGTACCGCTCGCCAGCGCCTGGTAGGCGAGCGCGTGCTCGATGGTCCGCACGCTCGCCAGCGCCAGCCCGTAGTGGCGGCGCAGGCCGGGCCACCCGTCGTCGCGCTCCAGGAAGCCCGACGTGAACGCCGCCGTCAGCTCGGGATGACGGGCGAGGTCGCTGATGCGCTCGAGCCCGAGCCGCCGCGCATCCGCCGCGCGGACCGCCAGCGCGTAGGTGTTCTCGAACCCGAGCGGCCCGCTGATCGTCAGCCCGTACGGCCGCAACCCCTCCCGGATCGCCTCCACCGACTCCACCGCCGGGTCCTTCAAGATCGCCCGGCTGATCGTCCCGGTGTACTCCGGATAGAAGTCCACGCTGCCATGCGCCACGGCGCGATACGCGATGCCGGTCCCGCCGAGCCCCACGCGCCGCTCGACCCGCGCGTGCCCCGCCGCCTCGATCGCCTGCGCCGCGATCTCGGCCACGACGTAGCTCTCCGTGAACGACTTCGACCCCACCCGCACCACCGTCTCCGCCCCAGCCGAGCCCGCGAGCCCGACGGCCAGGCCGAGCGCCACGAGACTCGCGACACACTCGCCGGCCCGCATCGTCAGAAGTACTCCCGGAGCTCGGGCGGTGGGGCTTGCGCGCCGAGGAACTCGGTGACGAAGGGCTCGGCCGGCTTCTGGGCGAGATCCGCGAAGGTCCCCTGTTGCACGACCCGCCCCGCCCGCAGCAGCGTGATCGTCGCCCCGAACAGCACGGCCTCCCGGACGTCGTGGGTCACCAGCAGGACCGTCTTGCCGAGCGCGTCGAACAGGCGGCGGAGCTCGCCCTGCAGATCGGCGCGAACGATGGGATCGAGCGCGCCCAGCGGCTCGTCGAGGAGCAGCAGCGGCGGATCGAGCACGAGCGCGCGCATGAGGCCCACCCGCTGACGCTGGCCGCCGCTCAGCTCGGCCGGGTAGCGCCGCAGCATCGCCTCGTCGAACCCCGTGAGGTCCGCGAGCGCCCGCACGCGCTCGGTGGTGCGGGCGGGCGGCCACCGCAGCGCCTGCGCCGGCAGGCTCACGTTGCCGCGGACCGTGAGGTGCGGGTAGAGCCCGCCCTCCTGCACCACGTAGCCGACGCGGCCCACCAGGGACTCCCGCGCCTCGGGGGTGACGATGACGCCGTCGATCCGCACCTCGCCCGTGTCCGGGGCGAGGAGGCCGAGGACGATCCGCAGCAGCGTGGACTTGCCGGAGCCGCTGGAGCCGAGGAGCACGTGGGTGGTCCCCGGCGCGGCGTCCAGCGACACGTCGTCGAGGGCCACCGCGCCGCCGAACCGCTTGCTCACGTGGCGGACCGTGATCATCGTGGTCGAGTGTACGCAGTTCCGATTGCTCCCGTCGCCCGGGTGCGGCGGGGCTCCACGACGTCGGCTACTCGATGACCTGATCCGCCCGCGCCAGCAGCGACGGCGGGATGGTCAGGCGGTTTGGTGCGCTGCTCGACCGGGAGATCGGCCGGCCTGGCCCCTCGGCGAATTCGATCCACGAACAACGGCGCCAGTCAGGAGTCGACGCTGCCGCGCGGTCCATCTCGGGCCTCATGTCGATCAAGGCAGATACAGTCGCGTCACGTGGTTGTCGACGACCATCCCGTCGGTGCTCACGGTGAAGTTCGAGGTGATCACCCCGCGGGCGCCGGCGAAGGCGCCGTCGCCGCGGGTGATCGTCCACACGACGCCCCCGACCACCCAGCCGGGCGTCGGCGCCGGCCCCACCCAGCCGCGGCCCAGGGTCTCGAAGGTCACGGCGCCGGCCGGGCCGTAGGTGATGGTGCCGTCCTCGACGAAGCTGCCGTCGCCAAAGCGCTCGACGCGCGACTCCAGCACCGCGCTCTCCCCCGCCACGACCTCCATGCGAGCCTGCACGCCGTCGCGACCCAGCATGGTCGTGAGCATCTGGCTCGGCGCCATCGAGCGCGCCTGCCGCTTACTCTGCGACCCCGGCACCGGTCCTGCGCGGCCCCGGAACTCCAGCGCGAACACCAGCTCTCGCATGGCTAGAACACGATGAGGCCGCGCGCGAGCTCGCCCGAGGCGAGCGCGCGGAAGGCCTCGTTGGCCTCGTCCAGGCCGTAGCGGCGGTTGATGAGCTGGTCGATCCGCAGCTTGCCGGCCAGGTAGAGGCTCACCATGCGCGGCAGGTCCTCGCGCGTGCGCGCGCTGCCATAGCTGCTGCCGCGGATCACGCGCTCGCCGGTCACGAGCGGGCGCACGTCCATCGGCACCGTGGCGCCGGTCTCGGGCACGCCGATGAGCACGCAGGTGCCGCCGGGGGCGAGCGCCTCGACGGCCTGGGCGACGGCGCGCGTGTCGCCGACCGCCACGAAGGTGTAGTCGGCGCCGAGCCGGGTGATCCGCCGGATGGCGGCCACCGCGTCCTCGCGCGAGGCGTCGATCGTGTGGCTAGCGCCGAGCCCGCGCGCGTGCTCGAGCTTCGCGGGCTTGACGTCGACCGCGATGACCGGGTGGGCGGCGACGAGCGCGCCCCCCTGCACCACGTTGAGGCCGACGCCGCCGACGCCGAACACGGCCATGCTGGCGCCGGGCGGCACCGCCGCCGTGTTGATGACGGCGCCGACGCCGGTCATCACCGAGCAGCCGATCAGCGCCGCGCGGTCGAGCGGCATGTTCTTGTCGATCCGGATCGCGCACGACTCGTGCACGACTGTCTGCGAGGCGTACGTCGCGACGTGGCCGTAGTGGTAGACGGGCTGCCCGCGCAGCGACATCCGCGTCGTGCCGTCAGGCAGCACGCCGCGCCCCGGCTGGCGCCGCTCGCACAGGTTCGGCCGGCCGATCACACAGTAGTGGCAGCGCCCGCACGTGGGCGCCCACGAGAGGATCACCGGGTCGCCGGGCGCGAGCCCCTCGACGCCGGGACCGACCTCCTCGACCACGCCGGCGCCCTCGTCACCCAGCACGATCGGCACCGGCACGCCCTTCCAGGAGCCGTCGGCGGCGTGCAGGCACGAGTGACAGACGCCGCTGGCCACCATGCGCACGAGCACCTCGCCGGTGCGTGGCGACTCCAGCTCCAGGTCTTCGACGCCGAGCGGCTTGCCCTGTTCGTAAAGCACGGAGGCTCGCATGGCCGGCCCTCCTTCAGGCGCTGTAACGAATGCGGGGGTCGAGATAGCCGTAGAGCACGTCGACGGCCAGGTTGATGGTCATGAACATCACCGCGATGAACAGGATGGTGGACTGCGTGAGTGGATAGTCGCGCTGGTAGATCGACCACAGCACGAGCCGCCCCACCCCGGGCAGCGTGAACACCTCCTCCACGACGACGGTGCCGCCGAGCAGGATGCCGATCTGCAGTCCCGCCACCGTCACGATGGGAATGAGCGCGTTCTTGAGGGCGTGCTTGAGGACGACGATGCGGCCGGTCAGCCCCTTGGCCGCCGCCGTGCGGATGTACTCCGAGCGCAGCACGTCGAGCATGCAGGCCCGCGTGGTCCGCGCGATGTTGGCGGCGCTGGCGGTGCCGAGACACAGCGCCGGCAGCAGCATGATGGTGAGGTTGCGCCGCGGGTCGGTGAGGAAGTCGACCCACACGACCGGCGGCATCCAGCGCAGGTAGATCGAGAAGAACAGGATCAGCATCGTCCCCTGCCAGAACACGGGGACCGACAGCCCCAACAGGGTGCCCACGCGGGTGGCGGTATCGATCGGGCGGTCCCGCCGCGTGGCCGACACGATGCCGGCCGGGATGCCGAGGAGCAGCGCGAACGCCACCGCCAGCGCGGTCAGCTCGATCGTCACCGGCAGCCGCTCGAGGATGAGCCCGACGACCGGCTTCCCCGTGCGCCACGACGTCCCGAGATCCCCGGTGGCCAGCCCCCCGACCCACGTCGCGTACTGTCGCCACCACGGCTGATCCAGCCCGAAGAACCGCTTCAGCTCCGCGACCATCGCCGGACTGACGATCGCATCCGCCCCGATCATCTGCTCCACCACCGTCCCCGGCACCAACCGCAACATCAAAAACACCAACACCGACAACCCCACGAGAGTCAGAGCCATCGAGTAGAGCCGAACGACCACGTATCTGGCCACGCGTCAGCCCTATTGGGAGAACCCGAGGACGGGTTCCCCCAACACCTCTCCCTTCCGCATCGAATCGTCGCTCGCCCGCACGACACGTCCGACGCGAGTGACCGGGCGGGGGCGGGCGGCGGGCGCGCCCGGCGGCCACGGTGCCCCGGGCGCGCCGCCAACGATTCGGCTCCACCACGACCCAGCCCCCTGTGGGGGATGGGGGGCCCGCGCTCGCCGAGGCCTGCGCGAGCTTACGGCGACAGGCGAGCCATCGCGGCGCGCCCGGGGCACCGTGGCCGCCGGGCGCGCCCGCCGCCCGTCCCCGCCCGCCGCCCGAGAGGCTACGCTTTGTCGAACCACACGCCCTCGAAGCCGTAGAGCAACGTCGTCGGATGCTGGCGAAAGCCCTTCACGCTTGTCTGCGTGAAGTCGATCGTGTCCGCCGGGCGCGCCCGCCGCCCGCCCCCGCCCGCCGCCCGAGAGGCTACGCTTTGTCGAACCACACGCCCTCGAAGCCGTAGAGCAACGTCGTCGGATGCTGGCGAAAGCCCTTCACGCTCGTCTGCGTGAAGTCGATCGTGTCCGCCGAGAACAGCCACAGGTGCGGCACGTTCTCGAGGATCATCACCTGCACCCGGTCGTAGATCTCCTTGCGCTTCTTGGGATCCATCGTGCGCCGCCCCTCCTCGAGCAGCGCGTCGAGGTCGGGCACGCTCCACGAGTTCCAGTTCTGCCCCTTGGTCGAGTGCAGCGCCCGGAAGAACGCGGTGTCGGGGTCGGCGTACCCCGGCGTCGTGTTCATCGTCATGTCGAAGTCCTTGGCCAGCCACCGCTTGATCCACACTGCGTACTCGACGTTCTCGATCTCGGCGTTGATGCCGATGCGCTTGAGCTGGGCGGCGATGACCGGCGCGCCGGAGACCATCGTCGGGAAGGTCGGGATCACACAGATCTTGGTGGCGAAGCCGCTCCCCACGCCGGCCTCGGCCATGAGCTTCTTGGCCCGCTCGACGTCCGGCTTGTAGTACTTCATCCACTGCTCCTCGGGGAGCTGCCACTGCTTCATCGGCGCCGTGGCCGGGGCCGTCAGGCGGCCGAAGCCGGAGGCCGCGACGCGCATGACCTGGGCCCGGTCGACGGCCCACGAGATCGCCTGGCGCACCCGCACGTCCTTCAGCGGGCCGCGGGTGGCGTTGATGTTCAGGTAGTCGTAGCCCAGGCGCGAGCTGCGGTAGCCGGTGAGCGTCTTCTCGTCCTTGAGCAGGTTGAAGTTCTTGTTGTCCTCGATGAAGGCGTGGTGGATCTGGCCGGTCCGCAGCGCGGCGACGATGTTGGCCTCGTCGGGGATGATCCGCAGCACGACCTGGTCGACGTACGGCTGCCCCTTCTTGAAGTAGTGGGGGTTCTTCTTGAGGGTCATCTGCTGCTCGACCTTCCAGTCGTCGAGCATAAAGGGGCCGGTGCCGACCGCGGCCTTGTTGAGGTCGCCGTGCTTCTTGATGCCGGCCTCGTTGATGATGAAGCCCCAGAAGCCGCCGAGCGCGGCGAGCAGGCCGGCGAACGGCTCCTTGGTGATGAACTTTACCGAATGCTTGCCCGCCGGTTCCACCTTGTCGACGGCAATGAAATCGGATTTGCCCGGCGACTTCTCGAAGAGCCGGTCGAACGTGAACTTCACGTCGTCCGAGGTGAACTCCTGGCCGTCGTGGAACTTGACGCCCTGCCGGAGCTTGAAGGTCCACGTGAGGCCGTCGGGGCTCACCTGCCACGACTCCGCCAGCTCGCCGACCGGGGTCATGTCGGGCTCGAAACGGACGAGCTGGTTGTACATCATCGGCGAGCGGGCGCTCCGCGAGAAGGCCGGCACGAGCTGCGGGTCGAGCCCCGTCGCCTCGGTCGTCCGCGCGGAGACGAAGGTGCCGCCGGGCTTGGGCGTCTGGCCGAGCGCGGGGCGCCCGACCGCAAGGGCCCCGGCGGTGAGACCGGCGGCCTGCAGGAGCTGGCGTCGAGTCAGGGGGGTGGGCATGTCGTCCTCCTCCTCAAGCATTCGGGTCGAGAATGTCACGGAGCCCGTCGCCGATCAGGTTGAACGCCAGCACGGCGGTCATGATCGCGACGCCCGGGAACACCGAGATCCACGGCGCGGTCTCCAGATAGGTCCGGCCCTCGTTCAGCATGTTGCCCCACGACGGGGTGGGCGGCTGCGCGGACAGTCCGAGGTAGCTCAGCGAGGCCTCGATGAGGATGGCCTGCGAGAACGCGACCGTGCCCTGCACCACGAAGGGCGAGAGCACGTTGGGCAGCAGGTGCTTGAGCGCCACGACCAGCCGCGTGGCCCCCAGCGCCCGCACCGCCTCGATGTACTCCTTCTCGCGCTCGGCCAGCACCGGCGCCCGCATGACGCGCACGAACAGCGGCGTGTAAAGGATGGTGATGGCGACCACGGCGCTGTTCACGCCCGGCCCCCGCATCGCCGCCACCCCGACCGCCAGCAGCAGGCCGGGGATGCTGAAGAAGACGTCCATTACGCGGTTGATGCCGTTGTCCCACGCCCCGCCCGCGAATCCGGCGATCAGGCCGAGCGTGCCGCCGATCAGCATCGCCAGCCCGATCGACGTCACCGCCACGTAGAGCGACACCCGCGCGCCGTGGATCACCCGGCTCAGCACGTCGCGGCCGAAACGGTCGGTGCCGAACAGCGCCTGGGCGCTCGGTCGCGCCTCGATGAGGTCGAAGTTCTGCTCGTCGGGTGGGTACGGGGCGAGCACACCGGCGAACAGCGCCATCGCGACGATCCCGAAGGCGCAGGCCCCGCCCAGGATCACCACCGTGCTCCGCGCCACGCGCCGCAGGCCCTTCGTCACCGCGCTCCGCGCCGGGAGCCACTCGTGAGGATTGCCCGCAAGGCGAGCACACCGGGTCGCCGCATCGCGCTACAAGGTAGCAGCGTTCGCGTTCAAAGGCGAAGGGGGTCGGGCCAGCCTGCTATCATCCGCCGCGTGCTGATCGCCGACGACCCGCCGCTGCTCGCGGCGATGGAGGCGCTGGCGCGGGACCAGCGCCTGGTGTTCTTCGCCGGCCTGCCCGGCACCGGCAAGAGTCTGCTGATCCACCAGCTCGCCCACCTCGCCCACGCGCAGGGCCGTCGCATCCACCTGCTCCAGTGGGACGTCGCGCGCCCGGTGTTCGAGGCGAGCGAGGCCGGCCGCCGCTATCCGCTGGACCGCGGCGTCACCCACGGCGTGATCCGGCTGGCGGTGGGATGGTGGGCGCGCGCGGCCGTCGCCCGCTGGGACGCCGCACACCGGCGCGCCCCCGAGCATCTGCTGATCGGTGAGACGCCGTTCATCGGCCACCGGCTCGTCGAGCTCGCCCGCCCCGCCTCCGACGACGCGGAGCCCGTGCTGACCGCGCCCACCACCACCTTCATCGTCCCCGTGCCCTCGCGCGCCCTGCGCGAGCACCTCGAGGCCGAGCGCGAGCGCCGCGCACGCGACCCCGTGCACCCGCGCGAGCGCGAGGACGCGCCGCCGGAGGTACTCCGCGCCCTCTGGCGGGACCTGGCCGGCGCCGACGTGCCCTACGACCCGACGGTCTACCAGAGCGTGTACGAGCGTCTGCTGCGCCGCCGCCGGGCCCGGGCGCTGCCGCTCCAGGTCCGGCTGTCGACACGGCGCGTGTCCGCCTACGACTTCCAGGTGCCCACGACCGACCTCGTGCCCACCGCCGACGACGTGGACGCCGCCATCCGCGCGGTCGAGGCCGACTACCCACGGCCCGACGACGTCCGGCGCGCCATCGAGGGCTGGCGTCAGCCGGCGTGAGGGCTGATAGACTACCGCCCACCATCGAGTCGTCATCCGATCGACCGGAGGAGAGCATGCGCAACGCGAGGAGATTCCTGACCGCCGCGCTGGCGGTCGTGGGGCTGGCGGTCGCGACGCCGGCCCTGGCCCAGACCACGACGCTCACGATGTCGTCGTGGGTGTCGCCGCAACATCACCTGACCAGCGTCGTGCTGCAGGGCTGGGCCACCGAGGTCGAGAAGGCCACCAACGGCCGCGTGAAGTTCACCATGCTGCCCAAGCACCCCTCGGCCCCGCCCGGCACCTTCGACGCCGTCCGCGACGGCCTGGTCGACCTCTCGTACGTCACCGCCAGCTACACGCCGGCCCGGCACGTCTTCCCGCTCATGCCGGAGCTGCCGGGCGCGGGCGACACCTCGCTCGTCAACTCCGTCGCCTACTCGCGCATGCACTGGAAGTACTTCCACAAGATGGGCGAGTACAAGGGCGTGAAGCTGCTGGGCGTCTTCACCCACGGCCCCGGCCAGATGTTCACGAAGCGACCGGTCGCCTCGATCGCCGACGTGCAGGGGCTCAAGATCCGCACCGGCGGCGGCGTCGCCGAGGCCGTGGCGAAGGCGCTCGGCGCCTCGGCCTTCGTCAAGCCGGCGCCCGAGTCCTACGAGCTGCTGAAGTCGGGCGTGGCCGACGGCGTCTTCTTCCCGATGGAGTCGATCATCTCCTTCAAGCTCGACACCGTGCTCGAGCAGGCGACGATCTTCCCGGGCGGCATGTACAGCTCGGCCTTCGGCTTCTTCATGAACGAGGACAAGTGGAACAAGCTCCCCAAGCAGGACCAGGAGGCCATCGAGAAGCTCTCCGGTGAGCACATCGCGCGGCTGGCCGGCAAGTCGTGGGACGAGGCCGACCAGAAGGGCCTCGACGCGCTGAAGAAGTCCGGCGTGAAGATCGTCAACGCCAACTCGGAGCTCGTCGCCGAGGTGAAGAAGCGCTCGGCGCCGATCGTCGAGGAGTGGATCAAGAACGCCAGCGCCAAGGGCGTGGACGCCGCCAAGATCCTGGCCGAGTTCCGGGAAGAGCTGAAGAAGGTCGCCGCCGGGAAGTGAACGCGCCCGAGCGGTCGTGGGAGCGGCACGCCGAGGCCGTCCTCGGCGTCGCCGCCTCGATCATCCTGCTGGTCATGATGCTCCTCACGTTCGTCGACGTCGTGGCCCGGTACGTCTTCAACCGACCGCTGCGGGGGGCGTTCGAGGTCACCGAGCTGCTGCTGCTGGTGCTCATCTTCGCCGGGCTCCCCCTCGTGTCGTTCACCGACGAGCACGCCGTCATGGACTTCATCGACCGGCTGCTCGGCTCCCGCGCGCAGCGCCGCCTGCAGCAGCTCGTCCACGTCGCCTGCGCCGCCTTCATGGGCCTGCTCGCCTGGCTCACCTGGCTCAAGGCCGACCGCATCTGGGCCTACCGCGACGCCACCGACGTGCTCCGCATCCTGTACGGCCCCTTCGTCTACTTCATGGCCCTCACCCTCGCCCTGGCCGGGGTGATCCACCTCTACCGGGCCGGCTGGCGTCGATGACCGAGGGGTTGCTCGGGCTGGCGGTGATGATGCTGCTGTGCCTGCTGCGCATCCCCATCTCGTTCGCCATGGCGGCCGTCGGCATCCTCGGCTATGCCTACATGCGCGACTGGAACTGGACCGTCGCCTTCGCGATGACGCAGACCAAGCTGTACGAGACGGGCCGCAACTACACGCTGTCGGTGGTGCCGCTGTTCATCCTCATGGGGAACTTCGTCACCCGGGCCGGCATGTCGCAGGAGCTGTTCCGGGCCGCGTACGCCTTCATCGGCCACCTGCGGGGCGGCCTGGCGATGGCGACGGTGTGGGCCTCGGCGGCGTTCGGTGGCATCTGCGGGTCGTCCATCGCCACCGCCGCGACCTTCGCCAAGGTCGCCTACCCGTCCATGAAGCGCTTCGGCTACAGCGACCGGCTGGCGGCGGGTGTGGTCGCCGGCGGCGGCACGCTCGGGATCATGATCCCGCCCTCCACGATCATGGTGATCTACGGCATCTTCACCGAGACGAACATCGGCAAGCTGTTCGCGGCCGGCGTCGTTCCCGGACTCCTCGGCGCCGCGCTGCTCTGTGTCGCCGTGCAGTACATGACCTGGCGCGACCCCGCCTCGGGCCCGCCCGGTGAGCGCTCGTCGTGGCGCGAGCGCCTCGCCGCCCTCCGGGGCGTGTGGGCGGTGGCCGCGCTGTTCCTGTTCGTGATGGGCGGCATCTACGGCGGGTTGTTCACCGCCACCGAGGGCGCCGCCATGGGGGCCTTCGGGGCCATGGTGTTCGCGCTGTGGCGGCGCGCGCTGACGTGGCGGACGCTCTACGCCGCGCTGCTGGAGAGCGCGCGCACCACCGCCATGCTCTTCATGATCCTCATCGGGGCCCTGATCTTCGCCGAGTTCATCAACATCACGACGATGCCGTCCGACCTCAAGGCCTTCGTCACCCGCTTCGACCTGGGCCCGACCATGGTGGTGGCGGCGATCTGCGCGATCTACGTCGTGCTCGGCACCGCCATGGAGGAGCTGTCGATGATCCTGCTGACGATCCCGGTCTTCTTCCCGGTGATCGTCCACCTGGGCCTCGACCCGGTGTGGTTCGGCATCATCATCGTCTGCGTCGTGGAGATCGGCCTCATCAGCCCGCCGGTTGGCATGAACATGTTCGTGCTGCGGACGCTCCTCCCCGAGGTGAGCACGGGCACCGTCTTCAGCGGCGTCCTGCCGTTCATGTGGGCCGACGTCGTGCGGCTGGCCATCCTGGTGGCGTTCCCGTGGCTGGCGCTGTGGCTGCCGAGCCTGATGCGATGACGCCGTCGGCGGCCGCCCCCGACGTCCTGCGGCCGACCGTCGTCGAGGTCAGCCTGGCGCGCCTGACCGAGAACTTCCGCGCGATCCAGGCGGCGGTCGCCCCGGCGGCGGTCATGCCCATCGTGAAGGCCAACGCCTACGGCCACGGGCTGGTGACGGTGGCCCGCCACCTGGCGGGGCTCGGCGCCGCCTCGCTCGGCGTCGCGTTCCTGGAGGAGGCCGTGGCGCTCCGCGAGGCCGGCGTCACGGTGCCGATCCTGGTCATGGGCGGGATCTTCGGCGATCAGGTGCCCATCTTCCTGCGTCACGATCTCACGATGACCGCGTCCTCGGTGGACAAGCTCCGCCACATCGACGAGACCGCCGCCGCGCTGGGCGTGACGGCCCGGGTCCACCTGAAGATCGACACGGGGATGGAGCGGATCGGCGTCCACTACTACAGCGCCCACACGCTCCTGGCGCGGGCGGCGGAGTGTCGTCACTGCGTCGTCGAGGGCATCTACTCGCACTTCGCCAACGCCGACGCCGCCGACCTGAGCTCCGCCCGACTGCAGCTGTCGCGCTTCCTCGAGGTGCTCACGTGGTACGACCGGCACGGCCTGAAGCCGCCGCTCCGTCACATCGCCAATTCGGGCGCGGTGCTCCAGCTCCGCGAGAGCCACCTCGATCTCGTCCGGCCGGGCATCCTCCTCTACGGCGTGTATCCGGCCGCCGAGACCGCCCGGACGATCGCCGTGCGACCGGCGCTGACCTGGAAGTCGCGGGTCGTCTACTTCAAGGTCGTACAGCCCGGCCATCCCGTCAGCTATGGCTCGACCTGGCAGAGTGACCATCCGGTGCGCGTCGTCACCGTCCCCGTCGGCTACGGCGACGGCTACTTCCGCGCGCTGTCCAACGTGGCCTCCGTCCTCATCCGCGGCAAGCGGTACCCGGTCGTCGGCCGCGTGTGCATGGACCAGGTCATGGTCAACCTCGAGTGGGACTCCGCCTACAACGGTGACGAGGTCGTGCTGATCGGCGCCGACGGCAGCGAGGTCGTCACGTGCGAGGACGTCGCCGGCTGGGCCGGCACGATCCCCTACGAGGTCCTCACCAACATCAACACCCGCGTGCCTCGCGTGGCGGTCTGAGCCGTCGGGGTCACTCGCCGCGGATCTGCTTCAGCCGCTGCTTGAGCGCGGTCATGCGGTCGTTCATCTTCTCCGAGAGCCGCGTGGCGGGCTTGGCCCGCTTCTTCTGGCCCGGATGCTTGTCGACCATCTCAGAGCTCGGGGCGTGGCAGTAGGCGCACCCCGACTTCAACCCGTGCTTGCACTCACTCATCGATCGAACCTCGCAATGACGTCCTTGCCGTAACGGAGCACGTCGTCCGGTGTCCGGACCTGGGCGGGCAGGCCGGCGCCCGAGCTCACCGGCACCGCCACGCGCGTCACACCCTGCCGGGCCAGCGCCTCGATCTCGGCCGGGTCGGCCGGCGCCGACACGGTGAGCTCGATGGCGGCCGGGTCGCGACCGGCGGCCTCGGCCGCGCGGCGCATCTCGTCGAACAGCTCGGCCGGCGCCCCGCGCGCGGGGAAGTAGCCGTCCCCCAGGCGACCGGCCCGGCGGGCGGCCGCGCGCGTGTCGCCGCCCACGACGATCGGAATGCGGCCCGCCGCCGGCCGCGGCCGGCAGAAGACCTCGGTGAACGACACGAAGCGTCCCTGGAAGCTCGCGCGCTCGTCCTGCCACAGCGCGCGCATGGCCGCGACGTACTCGTCCGTGCGTGGACCGCGGTCCTCGAACGGGACGCCGAGCGTGGCGAACTCCTCGGCCAGCCAGCCCACGCCGATGCCCAGCAGCACCCGGCCGCCGCCGGCCAGGTGATCGAGCGTCGCCACCGCCTTGGCGGTCACCACCGGGTTGCGCTGCGGCAGGATGAGGATCGCCGTGCCGAGCTTGATCGAGCGCGTGGCGGACGCGACGTAGGCCAGCCAGATCAGCGGATCGGGGATCGGAAAGTCCTCGAGCCCCGAGCCCATGCGTCCCGTCGGCGAGTACGGATAGCGCGACTGGTACTGGTGCGGGACCACGACGTGCTCCACCGTCCAGATCGAGTCGAACCCGGCCGCCTCGGCGGCCTGGGCCAGCTCCACCGCCGCCGGGCCGTTCGCGTACCGCCCCAGGCTCGCGTAGCGCAGTCCGAACTTCATCGATGTCCTCCGTTGGCACGCTGGCCCGCGCGGACGAGCCGGGCGGCGCGGCGCGCGGTGGGTTCACGTCGTGGCTGCGGGGTGCGGGCGGGACGCATGGCGCCGGCCAGGGATTGTAAGACGCTGCGTGAGCGAGAACGGGTGCGGGTTCACCTGATAGCCCCATGCTATCAGTTCGATCCAGACGTTCTTGGGCTCGTCCGAGGTCCTGCGGCCACGGCGCTGTAGAATACCCGGGCACGACGACAGGGGGGCACCATGCCTGCGATGCCGGCGGCTCGCGTCACCGATCTCACCACCCACGGCAGCCCCCTGTTTCCCGGGCCGGGCAGCCCGAACACCCTCATCGGATTTCTCCCGGCCTGGCGCACCATCATCGATCAGCACGCGTGTCCGGCCGCCAGCATCACGGGGGCCGACGGCGTCGGCTGCGTCATCATCGGGAGCATCAACGTGTTCATCAACATGCAGATGGCCTGCCGGGTCATGGACATCGTGGTCGAGAAGCCCGGCTTGGCCATGGGCCCGGTGAATCCCATCGCCGTGGGCTGCCCCACCGTGATCATCGGCGAGACCCCGTGGGCGGCGGGGCCCACGGCCGGGATGGGGATGTCCAGCGCGATGCCGACCGCCACGAAGGCATCGGCGGCGGGAAATCTCGCCAGTCTCAGGCGCGCGGTGGCCGCTTCGGCCAAGGCCGCGATCCCACCACCGTCGGCTCAGTCGCTCGCGCTGGAGGCCGCGGCCGCCGAGGGCACGCCGCTCGTCGAGCACTGCCCGTATGCCCACGAGTGAGGAGCCCATCGGCGAGGAGCTGGTCGGCGAGCCGCCGACCGCGGACGCCCTCCGGGCCGCCCTCGCCGAGCGCTGCGGCCACGACGACGGCCGCCTCTTCGCGCTGCTCGACGGCGCCCGCAGCCCCAATCTCTCGGTGATGCTGCAGGAGCTCGACGTGGCCGCCCTGGGACTCTACCGGGCCGGGGCCGAGGAAGAGCTCGGACACGTGATGCCGTCGATCGCGCAGGTCACGGTGTCTGGGCCCCTGCCGCTCTGGCTCGCCGTCGCCCCCGAGATGCTCGCGACCGCAGTCTTCCTGATCGCCGGCGCGACGCTGGAGCAGCTCCAGACCCATTTCCGCCGCCTGTTGCTCGTGCTCGACGCCCGGGGTGCCCGGAACTACCTGCGCTTCTACGACGCCCGAGTGCTGCCCCCCCTGCTCGAGGGCTCCACCGAGGTCGAGCGCGGCCAGATCTTCGGTCCGGTCGAGATGTTCTTTACGCTCGCCGGGCGAGATCCCGACGGGGCCCCGATCTTCCGGGAGTTCCGGCGCCCGGCCGCACTGCCTCCCGATCTGCGGCCCCCGAGCGCCACCCATCCGTTCCGCCTCTCCGAGCGTCACGAGGCGGTCCTCGCCCAGGACGCGCTGGCCCGATACGACGCGCGCTGCGTGCTCTGGCTGCGCGAGCGCTTCCCGGGTGCCGTGGCCGGCCGCGAGGACACCGACCTGCAGCAGATCGTCGCCCGGGCGCGGACGCTCGGTCCCGCCCTCGGCCTTCGCGCCGGGCGTGACGTGACGACCCTGGCCGAGGCGCTGGTGTTGGGCTTCGGCGGCGAAGACGAGGCCGAGATCCGCCGCGCTCAAGGGCCCGGGCGGCGCGCGACGCTCGAAGGGATCCGCGACCGGCTCGCCACGGAGCGCACGGTCTCGTCGTGACGGCGCGGCCCGGCACCGGCGGGGCGCCCGCCGGCGGCATCTGCTACGAGTGCACGACCGGCACCCTGAAGGTGAAGGTCCATCTCCAGACCGTGTGCTGGGACACTGATCCGGCGCTCGGAGTGCGCTCTCCGGACCGGCCCTTCAACGGGGTGAAGGTGACCCTCAGCGGGCCGACCAGCCCGCCGGCGCAATCCACCGCGGGCAACGGCGAGGTCACGTTCGGCCGGCTGCTCCCCGGGAGTTACGGCGTCACCGTCGAGAAGGCCGGCTTCGCCGACAAGACGACCGACATCCCCAATGCCCAGGTCGACATCACCCCGGAGATGCTCAGCGGCCCCCACGAGGTCGAGGAGCACACGACGACCGAGGCCGTGCGGATCATGCGACGCGACGGCCACCGGTGCCACCGCAAGCACTCGGCCAAGACGGGCGGCTCGCCGGGCACCCGGCGGATCGTGCTCCCGATCCTCTGGCTCGGCAACGACGAGCCGTGGATCCTCGTCATGCGCGACCTGCTGTGGCTGGCCGCCCTGGTCACCATGGCCATCGCCCTCGCCAAGGGGAGCTTCGCCCTGGCCGCGTGGTGCGCGGCCTTCGCCGCCTACCTCACCACCGTGATCTTCGGCCAGGGTGCGGGAATCCCAGTCATGATCGCGGCGTTCGCCGGCTATCTGGCGATGCTGGCGGCCTCCATCCTGGCGCTGACGATGTCGTTCCTCGGCCTCCCCAAGCCGAATCCGCTCTGGCTCGGGGTCGCCTCCGCGGTCTGGGGTGGGTTCGGCTGGGCCCTGGCCCGAGGGCGACGCAAGGAGTACTACAACTCGCACATGCTCGAGGTGATCATCGCGGGCGTCATCGGCGCGGCTCTCGCCATCGCGCTCTTCTTCACCACCGGCGGCTCGCTCGGGAACCCCGACGGATTCTGGCCGGTGACGGGAGCGGTGGTGGTGGTGGTCCTCATCCTGGCCTTCGGCTTCGCGTCGGGCGCGCTCGGCGGGCTCTTCTCGCACACCTTCACCAACGAAGGAAAGGTCGAGAATCCCCGGTGGCACGCCGCGACGGACTATCTCCTGCCGTACGTCGGCGAGCACTACTGCGTGCAGGGGCTCCGCGGCTTCATCAGCCATGCCCCGGAGAACGCAGACCAGGAGTTCGCCCAGGATTGGGAGTTCCCGCTGGGCACGCCCATCCTGGCCTCCAAGGAAGGACACATCACCTACGTCAAGGAGGACGAGGACGGCGCCCAGGGCATGAAGGTGCTCGGCCTGTTCAGGATCCTCGGTAACGGCAACGAGACGGCCAACGAGATCCACGTCGAGCACCGGGACGAGACGGTCGCCGAGTACCTGCACTTGCGCAAGGGCGGCATCAGCGAGATCAACCCGCTCATCCCGTCGTCGGTGGCCGCCCAACCTCTCCACGTGCACGCCGGCCACCGGATCGCCGCGGCCGGCAACGTGGGCATCAGCATGTTCGCCCACCTGCATTTCATGGTGAAGCGCAAGCCGGGCACGGCCGCTCCCGGCGAGAGCAGCGCGCGGCGCCCAGTGAAGTTCCAGGATCCCGACACGGCCAGCCACGGCAACCGCTGCTTCAGCATGCGGAAGTACACCTCATCCAACGTCGACCGCGGCATGACGGTCGCGCCCGACGACAACCCGCCCTTCAATCCCGGCGGAACCCCCACCGACGGGACGCCGCCGTGACGGGGGTCCTGAACTCCGAGTTGCGCTCCGCGGCTCGGTTCCCCAGAATCAGCTCGGAGGACATTCGCTCATGAGCACGATCGAGTCCGGCGTCAGGCTCACCAGCCTCTCCCACGGCGGTGGCTGCGGCTGCAAGCTCGCCCCGGCCGTCCTCGAGAAGATCATCGCGGGCACGGTCGGCGGCCTCACACCGCCCGACTTGCTCGTGGGTGTCGAGACCAGCGACGACGCCGCCGTCTACCGGATCAGCGACACCCAGGCCATCGTGGCCACCACCGACTTCTTCATGCCGATCGTCGACGACCCCTTCGACTTCGGCGCCATCGCCGCCACCAACGCCATCTCTGACGTCTACGCGATGGGCGGGACGCCGCTGTTCGCGCTGGCGCTGGTCGGCATGCCCATCGACAAGCTCCCCGTCGAGACCATCCGGCGCATCCTCGAGGGCGGCCAGTCGGTCTGCCGGCGAGCGGGCATCCCGGTGGCCGGTGGCCACAGCGTCGACTCGGTCGAGGCGATCTACGGTCTCGTCGCCATCGGGCTCGTCGATCCCCGCCACCTCAAGCGGAACTCCACGGCCCGGCCGGGCGACAAGATCGTGCTCGGCAAGCCGCTGGGAGTCGGCGTCTACAGCGCCGCCCACAAGTCGGAGCAGCTCGGCGAGGCCCAGTACCGGGCGTTCATCGAGAGCACGACCAAGCTCAACACACCCGGGCCGCGGCTGGCCCGGCTCGACGGCGTCCACGCCCTCACCGACGTGACCGGCTTCGGGCTGCTGGGCCACCTGGTGGAGGTCTGCAAGGGCGCGGGCGTCCGGGCGACGGTCCGCTGGGACGCGCTGCCCTTCCTGCCGGACGTCGAGAGCCTGGCGCGCGCGGGCCACGTGACCGGCGCGTCGGGACGCAACTGGGCGGGCTACGGCGACCTGATCGACCTGGGCGGCCGGGACAAGACGGCCCGGCAGCTGCTGACCGACCCGCAGACGAGCGGCGGTCTCCTCGTCACCTGCAGCCCCGCGGCGGTGGAGGACGTGCTGGGGGCCTTCCGGGCCGATGGCTTCGACCGGGCCGCGGTGATCGGCGAGATCCAGAGCGGCACGCCCGGAGTGGCCGTGGTGTAGGAAAAGCAACGGGGGGCCGCGATGGCCCCCCGTGATTTCTCCGGACGCGCGTCGAACCGGCCCTAGGCCGACCCGCCCCTGACGCCGGCGCTGGCGGCGATGTCGGCCGGCGCCTCGCAGTAGAGGTTCTCGTCGCCCGAGTGGCTCGACAGGTCCTTGATGGTCGGCGCCACGCCGCAGAGCGGGCAGCCCGGATCCCGGCGAAGCTTCACCTCGCGGAACCGCATGCCGAGCGCGTCGTACGTGAGCAGGCGCCCCACCAGCGGCTCGCCGAGGCCGAGCAGGATCTTGATCGTCTCGGTAGCCTGCACCAGCCCGATCATACCGGGCAGCACACCGAGCACTCCGGCCTCCGCGCACGACGGCACGAGACCCGGCGGCGGCGGCGTGGGATAGAGGCAGCGGTAGCACGGGCCCTGGTTCGGCACGAACGCCGACGCCATGCCCTCGAACTGGAAGATCGAGCCGTGCACCTGCGGCTTGCCGGCCAGGTAGCAGGCATCGTTCACCAGGTAGCGGGTGCCGAAGTTGTCGGAGCCGTCGACCACGACGTCGTAGTCGGCGATCAGCTCGAGCGCGTTGTCGGCCGTGATCCGCTCGGGGATCGCGACGATCTTCACGTCGGGGTTGAGGGCGCGCAGCGTCCGGCTGCCCGACTCGACCTTCGGCTTGCCGACGTCGGCCGTGGTGTGCAGGACCTGCCGCTGCAGGTTGGTGATGTCCACCACGTCGCCGTCCATCAGGCCGATGGTGCCGACGCCGGCCGCGGCCAGGTAGAGCGCGGTCGGCGACCCGAGCCCGCCGGCGCCGATCAGCAGCACCTTGGACCGGAGCAGCTTGCGCTGCCCCTTCTCGCCGACCTGCGAGAGCAGGAAGTGGCGACTGTAGCGCTGCAGCTGCTCGGCGCCCATCGGGGCGTCCTTGACCACCGGCAGGCCAGACTGCACCCAGCGCTGGTAGCCGCCCTGCAGGTTGACGACGTTGGAGTAGCCCAAGTCTTTGAGCGCCTTGGCCGAGAGCATCGAGCGCAGGCCGGTCTGGCAGTAGAGGACGACGGGGGTGCTCATATCGGGGGCGACGCTCCCGATGCGGAACTCGAGGAAGCCCCGGCTGACGTTGGTGGCCGCCTCGATGTACCCCTCGCGGTGCTCGTCGGGGTCCCGGACGTCGATGAGGGTCACCGGCTCCCCGCCCGCCAGGCGCCGCTGCACCTCCGCGGGGGCCTCCTCCGGTACGACGGCCCGAGCCTCCGCCAGCATCTCCTTCAGCGTCTTCATCCGCTCCGCCCTCCCCTGCCCTCTAAGATGGCGCCAGCCTTACGGTCGATGCTCAAGCCTACCCCAGATCGAGTCGAGGGGCGCCACGGCTGTGCCGGGGCGCCCCGAGCCGCCCATTGGGGGGCTTGGGGGGCCCGTTCGAGGCCCCCCATTTCCATCAAACTCTAACCCATCCATACCAGCGATGGCTCGGCTCCGCGCCCTCGTCGAGATAGGCCATCTTCATCCGGCTCAGGTAGTCCTTCGGGATCTCGTTGCGCCGCGCGTTGACGTCGACGCCGAACACCCGCGCGGCGTTCAGACCAAAGATCTGCTCCTTGACGGTGCGCGTGAGCGGCGCGTACTTGTGCGCGTCCACCAGCGCTGGCGGGATCTCGAAGCGGCGGAACGCCTCGATCTGCCACTGCGGCGTGCCGTACCAGATGGAGTCCGTGCCCCACAGCACGTGGTCCGCGCCGAAGGCGTCGACGATCTGCCCGATGAGGTGCGCGCACGCGGTGGGGTTGGTCGTCACCAGCTGGCCGAACGTGGAGCCCAGCTCCATGTAGATGTTGCGGAGGCCCGGCTCCTTCTTCTTCATCTGGCAGAACTCGGTCGTCCACGGCACCTCGCCGTCGGGCTTCGGCGCCGACACGTTGAGCAGGCCCGCGTGGTAGAGGAGGAAGTCGATGTCCGGGAAGTCGCGCGCGGCCTTGATGACGTCGCGCGGGTGGTTGTAGTCGGCGACCGGGCCCAGCGGCAGGCCCTTGTGCAGGCAGATGCGCTTGACGCCGAGCTTGCGCGCCCGCTCCAGCATCGGGTAGGCGATCTTCTCGTCGTCCACGAACCAGCCGCGGTCGAAGCCCTTCGGCGCCGCCCCCGTGTAGCCCTTCCAGGCGTCGACCTTCAGCGCGCCGGCCTGCTGATCCATGAAGTCGAGGTCGGCCTGGCCGAGCTGCGGCGTGATCAGCCCGTGGGCCAGCATCCGCCGCGACTGCGTCACGCGGTTGATCTCGTCGCGGATGTGCGTCATCTCCTTCGGCGGGACCACGGCCTCCTGCGGATAGGGGCCGGGCGGCGTGGAGATGAGCCCCATGGCGGTCTCGCTGTCGAGGAAGACCTCCTTCACCATGTTCGCCCACGAGAGGTCGGCCATCGTGCCGGCGTCGCTGGCGAGCTTGGGATTGAGTCGCTGCGCCGACTTCCGCAGCCGGAGCAGTGCCCCCTTGCTCACCGCACCCTTGCGATTCGCCTCCTCGTTCTGGGGGTCGTACCCCGCGCCGACGTAGTGCAGCTGCACGTCGAAGATGAACGGCGAGGGGCCCGTGCGCTCCTGGAACGCGGCCGGCTCCGCCGCCTCGACCGGCAGCACGTCGAAGAAGCGCCCGAAGACGGCGTTCATCGCCAGCAGCGAGGTCGCCATGCCGCCGCTCGTGCGCAGGAAGTCGCGCCGGTTCAGCCCGAGCCGCGGCGCCAGCCGGGCCGCGTCGGCGAGGATGCGGTGCTCGACCTCCCGCTGGGCGGGTGTCTGGGGCAGCGGCGCGAACTCCTCGTTGGAGACCAGGCGCGTGGGCAGCGGGATCTCGCTGCGCAGGCCCCGCTGCATGCCGTGATCGACCTGGAAGCCGTGTGGATGCTCGAGACTCATGCGGAACTCCTTCCGGTTACTTCCCGATCCCCAGACTCGTCGAGGAGCGGATGAGGTCGCCCGAGCTCTTCTCGAGCTCGATGGCGCCGAACTTCAGCTTGGAGATCTGTTGCAGGTACAGTGCCGCCACCATGAACACCAGCGAGCCGAAGGTCAAGGTCAGGTACGACGGCGACTCCAGCAGCCGCACGCTCGCCGACGTCGCCGACACGTGCTTCAGGATCAGCGGCTCGAACTTCGTCGCCGCTTCCCCCAGCGCCTTCCGGACCAAGGCGGTCATCTCGGCCGGGCCGCCAACCCGCTCGGCGGTCAGCGCACGCAGCTTCGACGCGACGTCCTCGGGGAGCCCCTCCGCCCGCATCCGCGTCACGTCCGCCTCGGTGAGCCGCAGGCCGCTCTGGCGCAGCTCGCAGCCGCCGAAGAAGGCGACCTGGGCAGCGAGGAAGACCGCGACGACCACGGCGAACACGAAGCGCGGGCCCCACTGCTCGGCGAGCTGCAGCGGCGGGCTCAGCCGCTCGTCGAGCTTGCGGATGGCTCGCTGCGCCTTGTGGAAGTTCTCGTGCTGCTCCCGGACCTGCCGGAAGTCGTCGCGCGCGCGCTCGAGCAGGGCGAGGTCCTGCTTCACCACCGGCTGCGCCTCGAAGAGCTTCGTCCGGGCGTAGCCTCGGGCGTACAGGGCCGCGCTGCGGTCGCTGGCGTCGAGCGTCTTGGACACCGACATCGGATCGCGCGGCTGCACGGCGCGCGTGAACTGCTCGATCGACCGCGAGAACATGTCCTCGGCGTCCGGCGTTCGGGACGCCTGCTGCGCGGCCTCGGCGAGCGCGACGTACACGTTGCCCAATCCGACCAGCGCGTCCACGTGGCCGGGGGCCAGGGCCAGGATCGCACGGTATTCCACCTCTGCGCGCTCGGACTGCTCCGCCTTGAGATGGGCTTCGGCGAGGTTGCTCCACAGGTCGAAGTTGCTCGGGTCACGATCCAGCGCCCGACGGAAGTGCGTGATCGCCTCCTTGAAGCGTCCCTGCCGCACCCCCACGACGCCCAGCCCCTCGTGCGCGTCGCCGAGGAGCGGGTGGTCGTGGTCCAGCGCCCGGCGGAACGCCTTGTCGGCCTCGTCCCACGTCTCCGCGGACAGGTGGAGCGTGCCGAGCTCGACGAAGCCGGCCATCGTGCTCTCCCGCTCGCACCGCGCGGTCAGGATTCGCCGGGCCTTGTGGTAGGCGTCCCAGCCGGCCCAGTGGATCTTCCCCGGGGTTCCGGAGGCCGCCGCCGAGCCCGGCTCGGCCGATCGACGCTGCGCCTCGCTCCGGCAGTGCTTGACCACGCTGCGCAGGGCGGCGGTGTGCTTGGGGTTCAGCTCGAGGGCCCGCCGGTAGCAGCGCTCGGCCGACGCGAAGTCGTCGACGTTCTCGCAGGCCCACCCGAAGTACACGAAGAAGTCTGCGTTCTCGTCGGCGGCGGCCGACTCCGCACTCGCCGTGTAGAGGTCGCGCGCCCGCTTCCAGGCGTCGGCGGCCGCGCGGTAGTCGCCGTGCCGGCGGCTGACGACGGCCAGGTTGTGGGTCGCGTAGGCCCGCAGAGTGTCGTTGGCTCCATCGGCGTCCATGGCCTGCCGGTACATGGCGACCGCGCTCTCGTAGTCGTGCAGCTTCTCCAGCGTGAGCGCCCAGTCGAAGCAGAGCCACGCGCTCTTTCTCGCCCGCTTGAAGTGGCCCAGCGCGATGTCGGGCTGGCCCTTGCTCGTGAGCGTCAGGGCCCAGTTCCAGTCGATGCTGGATCGACCCCCATCGCTCGGCTGCCCTCCCATGGCCGCCTGGTATTCCGCGATGGCCTCGTCGTAGCGCTCGAGCTGGGCGAGACCTCGCCCCAGCTCGATCCGCGGCCACTCTCCGGTCTCCCCGGCCTCCACCGCCCGGCGCAGCTGGGCCACCGCCTGCGCCGGGCGCTCGAGAGTGGACAGCACGTTGCCCCACACCCGATAGAGCCCGCTCCGCTGGGCGCGGTCGACCACGGCCTGGACGCGCTCGATGTGTCGCGTCTCGTCGTCGATTCGCTGGAGCGCGCGCCGGATGAGGGCGAGATCGGTGGTGTCGGGTCCGAGCTCGATGCCGAGCAGCTCCTGCTCGATCGCCTCCTCGAAGCGTCCCTGCGCCGCCAACGCCTCCGCCCACGCGTGGTGAGCCTTGGGGTCGGGCCGCATCTCCGCGGTGCGGCGGAACTGGGCCATCGCGTCCTCGTGACGCCCCAGTCCCTGCAGCACCTGGCCCCACGCCATCGCCGCATCGGCGTCCACGGTCCCCTCGACCGCCGCCTGCAGCACCTCGACCCGCCGCCCCAGCGCCTCGGCGGGAGCGTGCGCGAGCAGCTCCCGTGCCTCCGCCGCCCAGTCGTCCTTCGGACCGAGGCGGATCGCCTCCGCACACAGCGCCAGGGCCTCGTCGGTGTTACCGACGCTCGCGAGCGCGCGGGCCCAGACGCGACACAGCTCCGGCGTGGTGGGGCCCGCGGCGGCCGCTTTCTCGAACTGACCGATCGCGTAGACGACACGGCCGAGCGCCACGAGGGCGGCGCCCCAGCGGGCATACGTTCCGGCCCGGTCGATTCCGTCGACGACCGTCTGCACGGCGGCCAGATGCGCCTGCTGCGCGCTCGCATCGGCACGGCCCAACACCGCCTCGAGCGCTTGCGTGAGCAGACCGGCACCCTCGAGCAGATCGCCGTCCGCATCGGGGTCACGCCGCAGCGCCTCGAGAGCACGGGAGACGACCTCCTCGGCGCGCTCGAGGCTGCTGAGGAGATAGGTGGCTTCGAGCAGGGCCTCGGACCGCGTCGGGTCCTTGCGGGCGGCCGCGTCGTACGCCTCGAGCGCCTCGTCGGGCCGATCGAGGGTGGTGCGGAGGAATCGGCCGAGCTCGAGGAACACCGCGGCGGCGTCGAGGCCCGCGGCGAAGGCCCGGAGCCTCGCGATGCGCTCGTCCGACATCCCGTGGAGCGGGTCCCGCCCGCGGAACCGGCGCCGCCGCGGGCCCCCGTCGCCGGCCTTCACGCGCTCGAATGCACGCTCGAGCGCCACGAGCGCCTCGTCCCACCGGTCCCGTGCCGCGAGACTGGAGGCCCGCGCCCAGAGGTCGGCCGCCGTCAGCGGGCGTAGGCCCTCGGCCCGCGCGTACGCGTCGAGCGCCGCCTCGTGCTGGCCACGGTCGTACAGCACCCGCGCCCACTGGGCCAGCGCGGCGGCGGAACCGAGACGATCCACCGCGGCACCGAACCGAGCCAGCACGTCCACCACCGCAGGGGCGTCGGCCGGAGCTCGTCGCGGGGGCACCAACCGCCGCAGCGTCTCGTAGATCTCGGGAAGCCCCGGCTCGATCTCGAGCGCTCGCAGCAGCGCCGACGCCGCCTCGGGGATCTGTCCGCCGCCGTGCAGGGCCCTCGCGAGCCCGACGTTGTCACGGGCGGTCGCCGACTTGGCGATCGCGCTGCGAAAGGCTTCCTCCGCAGGCGCCCATTCCTCACGCTCGAGCAGCAGCGCACCCCAGCGTGACCAGGCGTCGGCCGAGGCGATCTGTCGGACGAGGCGCCGGAGACGTTCGATCTCGGGGCCGGCGGCATCGAGCGTGCTCAGCGCAGCCCCGAGAGCGTCCCAGACGTCCGCGACCGTTGCGTCGCGCAGGAGCGCGGCGGCGAACTTCGGGATCGCCTCGCGGGGCAGTCGGCGCTCGGCGAGCGCCCGGCCCCAGGCCGCGTACGCCGCCGCGCAGGCGTCGTCGGCCGCGATGGCCCGTTGCCAGGCACGCACGGCCTCGTGAAATGCCCCACGCGCCTGGCAAGCCTCGCCCTCGGTGACGAACGCCTGCGCCTCCGGCGTGCACGCCATCGCTCACGTCCTTTCTAGACCACCGCGGCGAGCCCAGAATAGGCGGCGGCGCTCTGCTCGTCTAGACCGTCGGCAGGTCGGAACCTTCCCCGGGACGCTGTACTCAGCGGATGGCCCGAAGCCGGGCCGACGCGAGGAGGACGAGGGCGTTGATCGCGACCATGCCGCCGCCGAAGAGGATGGCGAAGCGGGCGTCGACGGCCGCGGCCAGCACGCCGCTGA
>Ga0209382_10000427_pt1 | contig 69738 bp, 66 predicted proteins | sample SoiMetdeltSBSDD5_FD_187599 | JGI IMG/M metagenome (GOLD analysis project Ga0209382, IMG submission 187599) | Bulk soil microbial communities from a Populus tree surrounding site in Tennessee, USA - Soil MetaG P. deltoides SBSDD5 (SPAdes) (version 2) | ecosystem: Environmental > Terrestrial >...
CCAGGATCAGCAACAGCTCCTGATATCCCAGACCAAACATGGCGGGACTCCTTTCCTTTTACTGACGCGTCCTTACACTACGCGCGGCCCAGGGGGTTGTCAACGGAGGGCTAGCCGCTCCCGCTCCTGAGCACCCGGCGTTCGCCCTGGCGGACGGTCACCCGCTGGGCGTCGAAGTACTCCATGAGCGGGATGGCGTACTTCCGGCTCACCCCGAAGAGATCCTTCATGTCGGCGGGGCCGATCTCCTTCTTCTCCTTGAGGTGGGCGACCAGCCGGGTCTGGATGTCCTGGAGCGCCTCCGCGTGGAAGTAGAGGGATTCCTTCACGCGCACGAGCTTCTTGTCGGCGAGGAGGAGGAGGAATAGCTCGTGCTTTTCCGTTCCCCCCTTGACGCCCAGCTTGCCCAGCGTCTCCTCCACCGCGGGCGGGGCCGCCCCGGCGCGGCGGAACTCGGCCTCCACGCCGTCGACCACACGTTGCTGCTCCGGGGAGAGGCGAATCGTGTGCGAGGCCAGGCGCACCTGATCGCGCTCGCTCCGCACCGTGCCCTCGGCCTCGAGCGTGGCGAGGAGCTGGGCGAACACCTTCTCCTGCGCATTGCCGGCGCGGCTCCGCAGCTCTTCCCGCGAGATGCCGCCGCGCAGGGGATTTTCCCCGTGGAAGGCCTCCAGCAGCTCGAGGGTGGTGGCGCGGAGCCTGTCGCTGGCGTCTCGGTGGAGATAAGCGTCGCGATCCACCGCCACGATGGCGCCCGCGCGCTGGCCCTCCTCGACGAGCGCGCGCAGCCGCTCCAGGCCGAAGGGCGTGCGCGCGAGCAGGTCCGTGAGCCGCGCGCCCGCGGCGCCCGCGTGCTTGAGATGCTCCTCCACCACCTGGGCCGGCGTGCCGGTGGCGAGGAGATCAAGGTGGGCGCGGAGGGCCGCCGCGGCCTTGCGCTTGAAGCGCGGCGGGGCGACGTCCAGCACCGTCCCTCCCCCGATGGTGACGATGGGCGAATAGGTGCGGATCACATAGCGGTCGCCCGGCAGCGCGACCACCGGCGCCTCCAGCCGGAAGCGCCCGTAGGAGGCTTGGCCCTGCGCAAGCTCCGCCTGCCCCACCAGGAGCACCCGCGCCATGACCTCCTGGGTGCCCACGTGGAAGCGCACGCGCTCGCGCATCTTGAGCGGCCGAGACGCGTCGGCGAGCAGCTCCACGGTGGCGTCGATCGCCGCGGTCGGGAGCAGGGCGCCCGCGGGCGCCACCACGTCGCCGCGCTCGACGGCCGCGCGCTCCACCCCCTGGAGGTTCACGGCGGTGCGCTGCCCGGCCGCGACGCCCTCCACGCCGCGGCCGTGCACCTGGAGCCCGCGCACCTTGGACTGGATGCCGCGCGGGTAGATCTCCACACGATCGTCCAGGGCGAGCCGCCCGGTGGTGAGCGTGCCCGTCACCACGGTGCCGAAGCCCCGCACGGTGAAGACACGATCCACGGGCAGGCGCGCGGTCTGGTCCTGCGGCTTGGCGGGGATGGCCCGCGCGAGCCGGGCGAGCTCGGCGCGCAGCTCGTGAAGGCCCTCGCCCGTCTTCGAGGAGACCGGCACGATGGGACAGCCCGCGAGAAAGGTGCCGCCCAGGAGCCGCGCCACGTCGTCGCGCACCAGCTCCAGCCAGTCCGCGTCCACCATGTCGGTCTTGGTGAGGGCGACGAGCCCGCTCTTGATGCGCAGGAGCGAGCAGATGGCCAGGTGCTCGCGCGTCTGCGGCATCACGCCCTCGTCGGCGGCGATGACGAGCAGGGCGAGGTCGATGCCGCCCACACCGGCCAGCATGTTCTTCACGAAGCGCTCGTGCCCCGGTACGTCCACGATCTCGATCGTGAGCCCGTCGGGCTCCTCGAGAAACGCGAAGCCGAGGTCGATGGTGATGCCGCGCGCCTTCTCCTCCGGCAGCCGGTCGGTGTCGGTGCCGGTCAGGGCCTTCACGAGCGACGTCTTGCCGTGGTCGATGTGCCCGGCGGTGCCGATGACGACGTGCTTGGAAACGACTCGCGTGGGGTCAGTCATCGCGAGCGGGCCATGCCACGTCGTCCACCATCAGCGGGGGCCCGGAAATGGCCCCCGCTCTCCCCCAGTCGCGGACAACCCGCATCGCTACAGCGTTAGGAGGATGCGGGCGAGGTCGGGGAGATCGGCGGGCAGCACGGTGCGGAGATCGAGCAGCAGGCGATCCTCGGCGAGGCGCCCCAGCACGGGCGGCTGCCCGGCGCGCAGCGCCTCGTCCAGCGCCTGGGGCGCGCGCGCGGCGGTGCCGAGAGCGACGGCGACGGTCGGCAGCTCCACCGTCGGGAGCGCCCCGCCGCCCACCTGCGAGGTGGTCTCGACGAGCGCGGCGCCCAGTCGCCGCTGCGCTTCGGCGGGCAGCCGGCGCAGCAGGGCACGGGCCCGCCGGCGTATCGCCGGCAGGGGCTCGGTCAGCAGGCGAAGCGTGGGGATGGTCTCCAGCGCATCGCCCGCCTCGTAGGCGTAGAGCGTCGCCTCCAGGGCGGCGATCGTGAACTTGTCGATGCGGAGCGCGCGGTTCAGCGGATTCTTGGCGAGGAGGCCGATGGCGCCGGCGCGGCCCACCACGATGCCGGCCTGCGGCCCGCCCAGGAGCTTGTCGCCGGAGAAGGAGACCAGATCCACGCCCGAGGCCACCACCTCCGGCACGGTGGGCTCGTAGGGGAAGCCGTAGGGGCGCAGGTCGAGCAGCGAGCCCGAACCCAGATCCTCCATCACGGGGATGCCGCGCTGACGGCCCAGCTCGACCAGCTCGCGGGAGGACACGGCGGCGGTGAAGCCCACCACACGATAATTTGACGTGTGTACTTTGAGGAGTAGCCCCGTGTCCGGGCCGATGGCGGCGGCGTAGTCCTTGAGATGCGTCCGGTTGGTGGCTCCCACCTCGCGCAGCACCGCTCCGGAGCGGCGCATGATGTCCGGGATGCGGAACTCGCCGCCGATCTCGATCAGCTCCCCGCGCGAGACGATGACCTCCTTGCCCTTCGCGAGGCTTTCCAGCGCGAGCAGGACGGCGGAGGCGCAGTTGTTCACGACCAGCGAGGCCTCCGCCCCGGTGAGCCGCCGCAAGAGCCCATCCACGTGGGAGTAGCGCGAGCCCCGCTCCTTCCGCGCGATGTCCATCTCGAGGTTGGAATAGGCGCCCGCCACCGCGGCGAGGCGCTCCAGCGCGAGGGGCGAGAGCAGCGCCCGGCCGAGATTGGTGTGGAGCACCACGCCGGTGGCGTTGATCACGCGCGTCAGCGAGAAGGCGCCCGCGCGGCCGAGCCCGGTCAGCACCTCGTCCGCGATGCGCGCCGCGTCCTTCGCTACGGGGGCCGCGCCGGGCTTGGCCGCGGCGGCGAGCAGGCGCGCGCGCTCGCGGGCGAGCGCCTCGCGCACCGCCTCCGCGCGCCGCGCGTGCGGCAGCGCGGCCAGGGCGGGCGCCTCCGCGAGCGCGCCCAGGACTGCGTCCACCGAGGGCAGCCCGCGGAGCAGGGCCTGGGCCGCGCTCGCGCCGGCCGTCCGCGGCTGCTTACCCGCCCGCGGCAAGCCCCGTCTCCACGCGCTCCTTCACCCGCGCGATCACCTCGTTGGCCTCGCGGCGCAGGGTTTCCGCGCTCGCCCCCTCGGGACTCTTCTTCAGGAGGCGCCGCACCGCCTCCTCGGTGAGGCCGGCCCAGAGCTCGTCGAGGTCGCTCGGCGAGAACCCCTGCCCGCGAAGAGCGCCCGTCCACTCGCGGGCGAGCTCGTCCACCAGGCGGTCGCGTTCATGCGCCAGCCGTCGCGCGCGCTTGATCAGCTCCGGAAGCCGTGGCGGCATGCGGCTACTCTCGCACCAGCCGGCGCACGTGGTCGAGGAGGTTCGCCTCCCAGCGGCCCGTCGAGACGCAGAGGTACACCGTCTCGGACTTGAATTTGCCGGAGTCGCCCCGCCGCCAGGCCTGGGTGCGCATCTTGGAGTTCACCTGCACGTCGGTCGCGTTGGCGCCATTGGGCTGGACGAATACGGTGAAGGACACCACCGCGTCCCCCTCCAGCCCGTCGCTGCCGATCCGCCCGCAGTCGGCGTAGACGCCGATGGGCGAGACCATCTCGTCGGAGGAGACCACGCCGGAGTCCTTGGCCACGGCCCGGAGCGGGACGTTCTCGCCCGCCAGGGCGCGGATCAGGGCCCGCCAGGTGACGTCATAGGCCGCCGGGATCTGGTCGCGATGGGGCGCCGGCACGATGGGCGAGACGAAGGGGCGCGAGCAGGCGCCCAGCCCGGCGAGCGCGAGGCCGGCGACGACAAGGCCGGCCATGCGGGAACGGAGCGCCTGGGACATGCCGCTATTTTACCGCTTGTGGTGGTCGATCCCGCGATAGGCGCGAATGAAGCGGACGATGCGTGCTTCGTCGTACTCATCGAAGGCATCCAGCCGGGTCCAGGCGGTGAGCGCGATGCGTGTCTTCATGCCGGGATACGGGGCGAGCACCACCTGCCGGTCGTAGCCCTTGACGATGGCGGTGAGCTTCTCCACGAGGTCCGGGCAGCCGTTGGGACAGTGGTACTGGATCACCACGCCGCCGTCTTCCAGATTGTGCACCTGCAGCTCGCGCGTGATCGGCACGTTGTGGACGCCCCACGGCGCCAGGTAGGGCAGATGCGGGCCCGAGGTGGGCGGGTCGGAGTTGTAGGCGACGTGCGGCTCCGACTCCGTCTGGATGTGGAGATTGCCCTGGTCCGGGAACTCCACGCCCGGCCGGTTCGCGGAGGCCTGATAGGCGAAGTAGCCCACCACCGCCGCCGCCACCACCGCGACCACAATGCCCAGCACCGCGTTGCGCCGCCGACGCGCCGTGCGCGAGGGCCCCCGCGCGGGCTTGTCCGCCTTGCGGGCCTTCGGATCCTTCCGCTCCTTCGCCGCCCTGTCTTGCGCCATCCGCTCCGTCGCTCCTTTGCGATATTCGGGCCCCGCCCGTGATGGCGGAAGCGTGTGGGAGTCGAACCCACCTTCGACTTGTCTAGAGCCGAACACCGGATTTGAAGTCCGGGGCGTGCACCGGCGCCGCAAACGCTTCCGTGCCGTAACTAGCTGAGATATTGGCGGTGAGAGTTTACCATCGGTCTCCGGAGGGTGCCGGACTGTGTGCGGCGAGGTTAGTGGACTTTGGTCCAGCTATCGGCCCGCCGCCGTTGTCACTAGAGTGATTCGCGATGAGAATCGCAATCGCGAGCGGCTTGATCGGACTCGGCATCGCCGGCGGAACCATTCCCACCGGCTTGGCCGGCATTGCCCATGCCGGGGCGGTGTTCGGCGGCACCGCCGCCGCCCTCGCGCTCTTGGTGGGTGTCTGCCTCGCCGCGCCCCTGCTCGTTCGCCGGAGATTCCGCCTCTCCCGCTCGCAGCCTCTAGCGCTCCCCACGCTCGAGCTCTCGGCCGCGCCGCATCGCGCGTAGCTCGCGGCCCGGGGAAAACACAGCAGGCCGAGCCCCGAAAGGGCCCGGCCTGCCGCTCGATGCGAAGCGCCGCTAGACTTTGCGGACGTTGGCGGCCTGGAGCCCCTTCGGGCCCTTGGTCACCTCGAACTCGACCTTATCGCCCTCGGCGAGGCTCTTGAAGCCCTGCGCCTGGATGGCGTTGAAGTGCACGAATACGTCCTCGCCCGCCTCCTGGGTGATGAAACCATAGCCCTTCGCGTCGTTGAACCACTTGACCGTACCGTTAGCCATTGAACCGACCTCTTTCTTCTGAGGCTTGCGCCCCGGTGAAACCCCACCACCATGGTGGGGGCGCCCTCCGAATGGAGGGCAAAACAGAAACGCCGCGGGACCAGAGGTCCTCGCGGCGTTGATCTCGAATCTTGCGAATCGGCAACCGAGTGAACCTGCAACCGCTGCTAACGATACAGGACCGGCGTCGGCCCGTCAAGAACTATCGCGGCCTCGCGACGAGCTGATGCGGCTTGCCCCCGCTCACGACGGCGCGGGCGTACCAAGCCAGAAGGGGGTCGTCTTTCCGATCCGCTCGAGCACGGCGCGGCGCTCGGCGGCTCGTTTCGGGTACCACGTCGAGAGGTAGTCCGGATCGAGCATGTGCCGGCGCGTCTCGGTGCCGAAGAAGGCGACCAGGTCCGGCACGGGGATGAAGCCGAGCCCGGCCTCCGACGCCGGGTTGAACTGGGCCCAGCGGCGAGCGTGGTCTTCCGACCGGAAGAGGTTCATGCCCGTTCAGAGGAAGGGCGGCCGACCACGCGACGGGCCGAAGCCCCAGTTCAGGTGGCCCACGAGCCCGGGCGGGTCGACCGCGACGAGCTCGCCATCGCGCATCTCGATGCGCATGGGATCGCCGCAGTCCAGGCAGGGCGCGTCGATGCGGACGGTGGCGCCCGGGAAGAGCCACGTCACGGAAGTGGCCTCGAAGCCGCACTGGGCGAACCACTTCTGCTCGCCGCCTACCGTGACCCGGTACTGGGTGGGGAGGTTATTGAGCGGCGGAAACGACGCGACGTAGTCGGTATCGGGATGCAGCCAGCCGATCGGGTAGGCCTGCATCACGTCGCGCAAGAGCCGGCGGCCATCCTCGACGGAGAGGCCCAGCGCCGGAGCCATTTCCGCGTAGTGGGGCGCGCGGCCGTGGTCGACCAGCCCGCGCATGATGAGGTGGAACATTCCATCGAGCGGTCGGGCATCAGCCATCTCGTCACCCCCCGTGACAGCACGCGGCGTGCGCGAGGGGCCGGGGGACGTCGAGCGCGGGGTTCCGGTCGAAGAAGCCGACCGGCTTGAGCATGAAGCCGATGGTCGCCACCGGCATCACCGGCCAATCCTCCGGCCGCACGACGTGGTGCGCACCGAAGGTGTACCAGACCACGAGGTCGGTGTTCTCGACGGGCGCGTCGTCCTCGACATAGCTCGGTAGCCCGGCCCCGCCGGGATGCTGATTCGGGTACTCTCCCGCCGCGTACCGCTCGCGCGGATCGTAGCGGGTAACCCAGAGATGCCGGGTCATGAATCCCGCGCGCCGGGTGACGGCAGCCTCCGGCCCGGCGAACGGGCGGACGTTCTCGCCCGGCATCAGCTTGTACGCCACCGGCTCGCCCAGCCGGTTGCGGACGGACGGATTCACGATCTTCCAGAAGCGGCCGCCGAGCGGATCGAGCATGCGCCGGGCCTGCATCTCCGACGGCAGCACGGTCGCCTGGGCACGGAAGGCGTTCCCGTGCGGGTTTTCCGGGCCGGCGGCATCCGCGACGGTGTTCACCTCGTGGACCGAGTTGTCGAGCCCCTCCACCATCGTGTCGAGACGGGCGCAGAAGAAATGCTGGTGGATGGGCCCGTACACCCCGGGCGCCACCAGCTCGCCCCACGGCGGCTTCACGCCGAGCGGCTCGGCGCCATTCGAGATGATCCCGGTGAGCTTGACCTCGAGCTGGATGGTGCCGTCCTGATAGAAGCACCAGTAGAAGCCGTACTCGTAGTTGCCGACGGTGGAGATGGAGGACACCACGAGCCGGCGCGAGCGCCGCACCTCCGTCTGGCCGAGGCGCCAGTCGAAGTGCTTCCACAGGATGCCCGCGTCCTCCTCGTGGATGCAGATCGCGTTCGGCAAGGTCACCGCGCGTCCCTGGGCATCGTTGACCACGGCGTCGAGATAGCGAATCTCGCCCAGGCAGTCGCAGCCGTTCTGCAGCGCGTTGGCGAGCATGCCGATTCCGTACTCGCCCACGTCGAAGGCGTTGCGGTGGAAATACGTCGGCCGCGGATCGCCGTAGGGGACGACCATGTCGGCGACGGAGGCCCGGTACAGGATGGGGCGCTCGCGCCCCCCGTCCTCGTAGGAAACCGTGTGGATCACCAGGCCCTCGCGAGGCGTGAAGCCCACGCGAATCCGCCACTTCTGCCAGCGAAGCTCGTGGCCGCGGAGCTCGAAGCTCGGGCCCTCCGGCTGGCGGATCTCGAGAGGCTGGAGGCCGGCCCGCGTCCCCGCCGCCTCGGGCGAATAGTCGGCGTCCTCCGGCGGCAGCGGGACGACCCCGCCGTCCTCCACGCGCAGGACCTTCATGGCGTTGAGATCGACGACGGTGAGCAGGTTCGCGACAGGACGGGCGTACCCATTGTCGCGCTCGTGCCGTCGGACCCAGGTAAGCGCGCGGACCAGGCGATGGCCCTCGTCCTCCGGGAACGCGAAGTGGCCCGCCGACCAGGGATCCACCATGGCCAGACCGAAGTCGGTGACCCCGCGCCGGCGCATGGCCTCCTGCCAGCGCGGATCGGCCTTCACCGCCGCCTCGCATCCCACGACCTCGTCGAGGACGATGGCCGGCTGCACCCCCGGCGCGTGCTCCCAGGAAAGCACGCGGCCGCGCGAGAGCGAGACGACGGCCTCGTAGGTCCGGCCCGCTGCGGTGTCGATGAGCACCACCGAGGCCGCTCGCTCCACGGCGTCGCCGGGGCGGTGCGCGAGCACCACCTTCTTGGCCGGCTCGTGGAGCATGACGAAGATGATCCGTGCCTCCGGCCCGAGCCGCCGCTCCTCGCGGAGGATCGCGCAGGCCCGGTCGACCTCACCGGCACTCAGGGGGTCCAGCGGATGCGCGCTCGCGGTCACCTCGTTCACCGTCGTTGCCATGGTCCGTCTCCTTTCACTGCGGGGCCTCACCCTGCGCTATCCTAAGCAGAACTAAGGAGCCCCAGCAATGCCAAGCATGAACCAGCGAAGCCTTCTCGGGAACGCGCTCAAAGTCGGGCTCGTGGGTCTCCTCCTCAACTGCTCGCCCGCCGCCGCCCAAGGTGATCCCGTCGCCATGCAGCAGCAGGCGATCCGGCGCCTGGACGCCTTCGTCGATCATTTTCGAAGGACTGGAGACATGCAGTCGCGGCTCCCCGAGCTGACGCAGGCGGAGGCCGAGCTCGCCGCCAGCAACCGCGCGCTGGCCGCCCGAGGCGACTGGTCGGCGCTCGCGATCGGCCTGACGAAGCAGGGCCACGTGTACCGAATGCGAGGCCACTGGCCGAACGCCATCACGCTCTACCAGCAGGCGGAGGAGGCAGCCCGGCGCGGGGGCGATGTCGTGCGGCAAGCCGACGCCCTCGCCTGGCGAGCGCTGGCGGAGTCGTCGCGCCGGAACGTCGGCCAGGCGTACGCCGACGCCACGCAGGCCGTCCGGCTGGCCGAGACGACCGCGGACAAGGAGGTCCTGGCCCGCGCCCTCGATGTCCTGGGGACCGTGCAGATCGCCCAGCGTGACCTCGCCGGGGCGTCGGACACCGTGAACCGCGAGGTCGAGGTGGCCCGGCAGGCGAAGGACCCCATGGCGGCGTACTTCGCCTACCTGAATCGCTCAGATGTCTACCTGAAGATCGGCGAGCGCTGTGATTTCCAGCGCTCGTTCGACCCCTGCTACCAGGCCCTCGACCGCGCGCGCGCCGATCTCGAGCAGGCCCTCGCTGTCACGCGCCAGCTCGGCTTCACCGCGCTGGCTCGGCAGACCGAGCAGTTCATCGGCAATGTGGAGGCCCGCCGGGCACTGATCAAGTCTCAGGAAGGCATGCACCAGACGGTGCAGAAGACCGGCGTCTTCAATCCCAAGAGGGCCGGCGATGTTCTGGTGACCGAGAAATTCACCCCCCAGCCGGGGCCGATCCCGCCGCCGCTCACCCAGATCTACCAGGAGTCCAAGCGCTTCGAGAAACAGGCCGGGCCCTTCGCCGACGTCGTCGAGGCGCGTAGCCAGTACGTGGACGGCCTCATGAATGAGATGCAGGGTAACCACGACGCCGCCCTGGCTCTCTTTCTCAAGGCGGTGGACACCCTCGAGCGCGATCGGCGTGCCCTCCGCGACGAGCGAAGCCGGGGCACCTTCCTCGAGGATCGGATCGGCTTCTACTACGCGCCGATCCAGCAGCTCCTCGACCGCCGCCGCTACGCGGAGGCGTTCGAGCTTCTCGAGCGCTCGCGGTCCCGAGTCCTCGCCGATCTCCTCGCCAGTCGCAAGCTCGGCCTCGAGCGGCCCGAGGAGCAGAAGCTCTATGCGGAGGCGGTGGTGCTGCGCACGCAGATCGCGGACGCCCAGGGCGCCCTCTTCGAGCTGATGCGCGATCAGGATGCGGCCAAGCGCGCTTCGAAGGTCCCCGCTCTTCAGGGCCAGATCCGGACGCTCGAGGCGCAATACCAGGGCGTGGTCGGTCGCATGGGCACGGAGGCGCCCCGCTTGCAGAACCTGGTCGTCTCGGCGCCGGCCACCCTCAAGGCCCTGCAACAGTCGATGCGCGAGGAACGGTACGAGCTGCTCCAGTACCTTGTGCTCGAGCACGGCGTCATCCTCTGGCACATCGCGCCCGACGCCGTCTTCGTCCGCAACGTCTTTCTGCCGCGAACAGGGGTGATGGAGAAGGTCGCCGCGCTGCGTAAGAGCCTGGCCGACCGCAACGTCGCCTTCGACGAGACGATTGCCCGCGAGCTCTTCCTGTTTCTCGTCCAGCCCGCCCTCGGTCGCGTCCGGAGCGACCGCCTCGTCATCATCCCCCACGAAGATCTCCAGTACGTACCCTTCCAGGTGCTCCGAGACCCTGCCGACGGCCGCTACCTCGGTGAGCGATTCCAGATCACCTATGCGCCGAGTGCCTCCGTCCTGCTGGGGCTTAGGCGGTCACCGGGCCTCGCCGGCGGCCGTCTCCTCGCCGTCGCCGACCCCGGCATCCCAGCGGCCGGACCGGAGGTTCGTGCCATCGGTCAGCTATTTCCCGGTCGCAGCAGGGTCGTAACGGCCGATCTGGCGCCAGAGGCGGACGTCAAGGCGTGGATCCGTGACTTCGAGGTGATCCACCTGTCGGTGCACGGAAAGTTCAACGCGGCTGAGCCGATGCTGTCGTACCTCTCGCTGGCCCGGGGGGGCGGTGATGACGGCAGATTGACAGCGGCCGAGATGTTTGGCTTGCCCCTCGACAAGAGCCGCTTGGTAGTGCTTTCCGCCTGCGAAACTGGGCGCGCGGAGGCGACCCACGGCAACGAGATCCTCGGGATGGTGCGGGGCCTGCTCTATGCGGGCGCTGGGACCCTGGTGCTCTCAGCCTGGGAGGTCGATTCGGACGCGACCGCCCTGTGGATGCGGACCTTCTACGATGCTGCCCTCACGCGCCCGATGCCGGAGGCAGCCCGGGCTGCCCTCCTCAAGGTAAGGAACAATCCGGGGTTCAGCCATCCCTACTACTGGGCGGCCTTTGGGATGATCGGCCGGTAACCGTGGGCGCCTTTCTCGACGAGCTCAACGATCGGGTCAAGGCGCTGGCAGGCGACTGGTCGAAATACACGCTAGTGGGAAGCTTTGCGCTGTACGTCGTCGGCTATCTCGTCGTCCGGTTCCATCTCACCACCATCGGAGTGGGGACCGACCTGGCCGTTCTCGACGAGCGGTACCTGTTCACCGGAGCGCGCTTTCTCGTCTACCTCGTGTCGGCCGTGCCGAGCCTCGTGCTGGTGGCGCTGCCGGTGGCGGCCATCGGCTGGGGCGTCTCCCGGCTCCTGCCGGACGCCGCGCGCGCGGGCCTCCGCGCGCGGGTCATGCGCCCGCGCCCGCTCGCGTGGTTCGGCATCGTCTTTGCTCTGGCCACGATCCAGCTTGTCATGCGGCAGTGCTTCCTATTTAGCGACCTATTGCTGGCCCGTCAGCTGCCGCCCGAGCCCTCTTGGCTGGTCGCGCTGCTTCTCGATGACCGCCGGATGCCCCTCTACTTCAGCCTGCTCGTCGGCGCGTGTGCGGTGCCACTGCTGACACTGTGGGCACTGCGCGCGAGCACGCCCGATCAGCTGGGCGGCTTCGTCAAGGGTCTCCTCGCCTTTCTGGCCGCGGTGCAGGTCCTGCTGCTACCGGTCAACTACGGCGTCCTCATCGTGGACAAAGTCCTGCCCCGGGTAACGGCGGTCGGTAAGCAGCCGCTGGCGCCCGGGGAGGTCGCCTGGCTCGTCTGGGAAGGCAAGGAGGGCGTGACGTTCCTCGTGAAAAGGGCGGAGCCGAACCGCCGCTCACTGGTCACCGTGCGGAGGGCCGAGGTCGAGCGGACTGAAATCCTCGGCTTCGATCGCATCGTACCCACTCTGTTCGGCACTCGACACGGGAGCAACTGATGGTCGATCGCCGCCGTCTCGTGCAAGGCGTCGCCGTGGCCGCCGCGCTGCTCATTCCGGGAGTGGTCTGGGCGGATTCGCTCATCGACAAACTGCTCCGCATCGCGGGCCTCACCGCCTCCCCGGCCCAGTTGCGCGGACCTGGCGACGAGGTGGAGGCAGGCCGGATCTGGATCGCCCACCTCGAGCGCCGGACCGCGACCCCGCTCACGCCGGACGGCGGCTACCGATCCCCCGTTTTCTCACCGGTCGACGGAAGCCTCCTCGCCCTCAAGGGCGACACCGTCGTGCGCATTTCTCCGGAGGGCGGCCCGGCGGTTGTCCTGCAGCGGCTGACCGGCGCCGCCAAGCTGGTCGGCTTCGTCGGCATCTCCCCTGACGAGATCGTGGTGCTTCGCGAGGGCGGCAGTCCTCCGCTCGCCGTGCTCTCCCTCAAGACGGGGAAGCTCGATCCGCTGCCGTTCGACTCGACGTCGGTCGACCATCAGCGCATGCTCGCTCAGATCCGGGGCCAGGAACGAAGCTACGGAGCGACCAGTGTCTACGTCAAGACTGAGGTCAAGCCAGGCTTGCGTGCCGTCGAGTGGACAGACGTCTACGTGCGGCGCGGTGCTTCCGCTCCTCAGAACGTGAGCGGTTGCGACGGTGACAACTGCGCTCAACCCGCCCTCTCTCCGGACGGCCGGCGGGTCGCGTTCGTGAGGGTGGGAGGGTAGTCAGGCGCACGTCCCGAGCACCTTGGCGACTTTGACGCCGCCACGCAGGCTGTGCAATGCAAGGACCGCGATCGGGAGAGACGGATGGACAAGCCGCGCATCTTCCTGGGTTCGTCTGGAAAGCAGGCGAAGCTGCTTGGCGCACTGACCCGCGGCCTCGAGGACGTCGCGCGCGTCGAGCCGTGGACGACATCGTTCAATCCTGGGACCACCACTCTGGAGCGCCTCCTCGAGCTCACCCGCGAAGTCGACTTCGCGGCATTCGTGTTCGCTCAGGATGACTGGACGACCAACAGCCTGCCGGCATCGCCGATGCCGCCGGCCGGCCAGGCCTCTCCGCGCGACAATGTCGTCTTTGAAGCCGGCCTCTTCGGCGGAGTCCTGGGAATGCGCCGTACCTTCATCCTCCATGCCGCAGAAACGAAGCTTCCGAGCGATCTGCTCGGACTCACGTGCGTACGCTACGAATCGAGCACCGCGGCGGAAATCAAAATCGTCAACCAGAAGCTTCGGAAAGCGATCGAGAGCGAGGGACGAGTCGCCCGCATCGACGGACTGTGGTGGCAGTTTTCGCTGACGCCGCTCACGGAGCGGGAGCCTTCCGCCGTGAGCCTTCTGAAGATCTCGCGAGAAAGGGGCGGCTCGCTGGAGCTGGCCGGCCGCGCATGGCAGCAAGACGGCACGCTATCGGCGAGATACTGGAGCGAGGCGGCGAAGGAGAAGAGTCAACCGTCGGGCGTGTTTTACTACTGGAAAGGCGAACGGCCGCTGCACCCGAACTCGCCGCAGCTGGACGGGACGGGGGAGATCCGAGTGGAGTCCGCGGACCGCGCATCGGGATACTGGACGACGCACGCCGACGCACACACGAACGTGAGCGCGCGGACGTCTGGCGTTTATTTGCGCGCCGAGCCAGCGGACATGGACATCATGGATGGGCGGGACGATCGGCAGCGACAGGAGCTGATCGCTGAGCGGCTGAAGCACTGGCATTCGATCAAGAGCGGCTGAAAGGCGGCCGTGGCGTTCACGGTGCCCCTCCTGCACAGCCCGCGCATGGATTGTAGTAGTCCCTCTGCAACTTGAGACGCTCGTACTCGGAATATTCCTTGTTGCCACCGACATAGAGGCAGCGGCAATTGTCGGGATCGGCGTAGATGTATTCGATGTTGCCGTCCGTGGTCCGGCTCACGACCCGATGCGGCGGCAATGACCGAAGATCCGCCTGCCGCTCCGGTGTGTCCGCGCGGCGCATCTGAAAGCCCGCGTCCGTCAGCGTCCGCTCCGTGTCTCGTTGGATCGCCGCGCATCCGGCACAGAGGAGCACTGATGCGGCGAGCAGGAGGATCGTGCGGTTCATTGACGACATCGTAGGAACGAGACTGTCTCGGCGGCCATCAGACCTTAGGCGTATGCGCGGCGGCGGCGCGCGTTTGCCAAACTCTGATAAGTTCGGGGCTAGCATGCGCGTCCATCCTCCGGATGGTAGGCAGTAGCCGTGTCGCGACTGGCCGGCCGCGTGGCGATCGTCACCGGCGCCGCCCACGGCATCGGACGGGGCATCGGCGTCGCGCTGGCGCGCGAGGGGGCCACGGTGTGGGCCTGCGACGTGCGCACCGCCGAGCTGGAGGCCACCCGCGCGGCCATCGACGGCGTGCGCGCCGGCGCCGGGCGGGCCGACGTCGTGGACGTCCGTGACGGCGCGGCGGTGCATGCCTTCGTCGCGCGCGCGGCCGCCGAGGGCGGCCGCCTCGACGTGCTGGTGAACACGGCCGGCGGCGTCGCCGGCCAAGTGATGCGTCCGATCGAACAGATCTCCGACGAGGACTGGCGGGTGATCTTCGGGATCAACCTGGACGGCGCGTTCCACTTCACCCGCGCCGTGGTGCCCGTCATGAAGCGCGGCGGGAGCGGCGCCATCGTGAACATATCGTCGGGCGCCGGGCGCTCCTACAGCCTCACCGGCATCCAGGCCTACGCCAGCGCCAAGGCAGGGCTCATCGGCTTCACCCGCCAGACCGCGCGCGAGCTGGGCCCCCACGGGATCCGCGCGAACTGCATCGCGCCGGGCTTCCTGCGCTCGAACCCCGCTTCCGAGGCCCAGTGGCAGGCCATGGGCGAGGCCGGCCAGCGGGCGCTGCTCGAATCGATCGCCCTGCGCCGCCTGGGCACGCCGGAGGACATCGCGCGCGCGGTGGTTTTCTTCGCCTCCGACGAGGCCGCGTGGATCACCGGCCAGACCATCAGCGTGGACGGCGGGCACTGGATGCTCGGCTAGGCCCGTGAAGGGCTTCGCGGGGGCGGCTAGTCTTTCTTGACGTCCCTCGCCCCCTGGCGCGCGTCCTGCTTGGTGCCCCGCTTGTCCTGGCGGCACTCCGCGCGCGTCTTCTCATCTCCCTTCTTGCATGCCGCCTTCTCGTTACGGGCGTCCTGGCGGCCCTCCTGCCTGGTGTCCCGCGACTCCTTCCGATCACTCTGCCGGTCGTCCCGCCGCTCCTTGGACTGGGTTTGCGCGTGTCCCGCAATGGGCATGACCAAGCCCCCCGCCACTGTCAGCGCCAAGGTCAAAATCCCAACCTGAAGACCGAGATTCCATTTCATAGGGCCCCCTTGGTCAACGAAGTGACGGCATCGTAGAGAGAGTCCCTCTCGGCGGTAAGTCGGACCTTAGGCGTATGCAGCGGCAGCCCCCAAACCCGCGGCCTTTGAGGTATCGTACTGGCCATGCGCCTGAGCGTCTGCGTGATGGCCGACATCGACGAGATGGACTTCTACCCGCACGTCGAGTCCCTGGGCTACGACTCCGCCTGGGTGACCGACAGCCAGATGCTGTTCTCCGACTGCTACGCCGTGCTGGCCCTGGCTGCCCGGCAGACCTCCCGGCTGCGGCTGGGACCGGGCGTGGCCATCTGCGGCACGCGGATCCCGCCCGTGCACGTCGCGGCGATGGCCTCGCTGAACCGCCTCGCGCCGGGCCGCGTGCACCTCGGCATGGGGACCGGCAACACCGCGCTGCGCAGCATGGGGCAGCCGCCCATGCGCATCGCGGACTACGCCGAGTACCTGCGCGTGCTGCGCGGCCTGCTCCGCGGCGAGGCGGTGGACTATTCCTTCGAGGGCGCGCCGCCCCAGCCCATCAAGATGCTGATCCGCGAGAAGAAATATATGAGCCTCGACCCGCGCATCCCGCTCTACGTGTCCGCGTTCGGGCCGCGGGCGATGGAGGTGGGCGGCCAGTACGGTGACGGCCTCGTGATCGCGATCCCGCCGCGCGGGCTCCCGCCGGCGGAGGCGCTGGACCGCGCCCGCATCGGCGCCAAGCGCGACGGGCGGGAGCTGCCGCGCGACTTTCACCTGGCCGCGCTCACGAACATCATGCTGCTCGAGCCCGGCGAGGCCGCGAACTCCGAGCGGGTGCTTCGAGCGATCGGGCCGAATGTGATGGCGAGCGTATACTACTTCTACGACACGATGAATGAGCGCGGCGGCGAACCGCCGGCCTTCCTGCGCCGCATCTGGAAGCGCTACCTCGCGCTGGTGGAGGCGACACCGCCCGCGCACCGGCACTTCCGCACCCACGAGGGGCACTACACGTATCTCCACCCGGGCGAGGCCGAGCTGATCGACGCGGAGCTCGTGCGTGACACCTGCCTGGTGGGCTCGCCCGGGGAAGTGGTCGAGCGTATCCAGGAGCTCGAGCGCGGCGGCTTGCGCGAGCTGATGTGGGCCACCGGCACCGACGACAAGTGGCGCTTCAGCCGCGAGCTCGCCGATCGCGTCATGGCGCGGGTGTAGCGCATGACCATCGACCACGTCGAGCTCGACCGCGAGCCGCCCTCCACGCTGACGACCCTGGTCCTGGCGTTCGGCGGCTGGATCGACGCCGGCCAGGCGGCCACGGGCGCCTTGCGCCATCTCGTCAGCGAGCTCCCCGCCGAGCGCCTGGCCTCGATCGTCCCCGAGGAGTTCTTCGTGTTCACGCAGGAGCGGCCCGAGGTGCGGCTCCGCCCCGACGAGAGCCGCGACATCCGGTGGCCGCGGAGCGAGTTCTTCGCCTGGCAGCCGGACCACCGGCCGGACGGCCTGCTCCTGTTCTCGGGCCCCGAGCCGCATCAGCGGTGGCGCACCTACACGAAGGCGTTCCTCGACGTGGCCGAGCGCTGCGGGGTGCGGCGCATCATCTCGGTGGGCGCGCTCCTTGCCGGCGCCCCGCATACCCGACCCATCCGGGTCACCGCGCGCAGCACCGATGCCGCGTGGCGCGCGCTGGTCGAGGCCTGGGGCATCTACCGCCCGCCGACTTACGAGGGCCCGACCGGCATCTCCACGGTGGTCCTGGACGCGGCGGCCAAGCGCGGCATGTCCTACCTCGGCCTGATGGGGCAGGTGCCGCACTACCTGCAGAACACCGAGAATCCGGCGGCGGTCGAGGCGGTGCTGGGCTACGTGTCCCGGCTCCTCGATCTTCGGCTGGACCTGTCCGGCTTCGCCGAGGCCATCAAGGACTTCCGCACCCAGTGCGATCGGGCCGTCGCGAAGAACAAGGCTACCCGCGAGCACGTGCAGCAGCTCGAGCGGGAATACGACGAGGCGGACGGCGAGAAGCGCGAGGGGCTCCCCGAGAAGCTCGACTCGGATCAGCTCATGCGGGAGCTGGAGAACTTCCTGCGGAAACAGCGCGAGGAAGGACCGGAGAGCCGCTGAACCCCCTCACCCTGCCCTCTCCCCCATGGGGAGAGGGGGCGGGGCGCCGCTAGCGCAGCTCGATCCCGAAGTAGCGCTTGAAGCGGGCGTTGTACTCCTCGTCGGAGAGCTCGCCCCCCATCGCAACCCACTCCTCATCGCTGATGCGCCCGCGGCCGGCGGCCAAGCCCTCCGCGTCGACGCCGACCGGATGGCGCAGCCGCGGCCGGTCGGTGGTGATGGCCTCCAGGATCGCGGCGGCGACGGTCTCCGGCTGGCCGGGGTTGCGGAAGCCGGCGGCGAAGAGCTTACCGTTCCGGCGCATGATCTGCCGATAGGGCGAGGTCTTGTCGTAGCGCGTGGCGCTTGCCGAGTTCTCGAAGATCGCGGTCTGGATGACGCCCGGCTCGATGATGGCCACGCGGATCCCGAAGGCCGCCACCTCGTGCGCCAGCGCCTCGCTCGCGGCGGCGAGGGCATGCTTCGACGCGGAGTAGGCGATCTGGTTCGGGGTGGCGATGCGCCCCGCGATCGAGGTGACGTTGACGATGCAGCCGGCCCGCCGCTCGCGCATCGCCGGCAGCACCGCCTGGATCATCCGGATCGCGCCCCAGTAGTTCGCCTCGAACATCGCGCGGTGCTCGTCTTCGGGCGTGAGCTCGAGCGGCGTCGCCCCGCCGATGCCGGCATTGTTGACCAGCACGTCGACCGCGCCCTCGCGCTCCCGCGTCGCCGCCACCGCGCGGTCGATGGAGTCCTGGCTCGTGACGTCCAGCTCACGGAGGACCAGCGGGAGGCCCTCCGCGCGCGCGGCCGCCTCGAGCGGCGCCGCCTTGGCGAGGTTCCGCATGGTGGCGACCACCGTATGTCCATGCCGCGCGAGACAGAGCGCGGTGGCGAAGCCGATTCCGGTGCTGGTGCCGGTGACGAGGGCGACGGGCATGCGCGCATGCTGCCCCGGGGCGTGCGTGGCGTCAAGCGGAGGGGAGCTAGCCGGAGCGGCGATCCGGATCCGCGGGCATGCTTGGCTGCTCCACCACGCCGATCGAGGCGCCGGCCCCGTGGAGCCGGACCGCCCGCCCGATCGCCTCCTCCACCGTCGACACCGCCTCGAAGCCGAGGTGGCGGGGGACATGAGGATCCCGGGCGCCGGCGACGATCACACGGCCGACACGGCGCAGGCGCTTGAGGGGATGTGTGGCGAGAATGCCGTGAATGGGATGGAAGGCGAAGCGATGGCGGTACGCCTCGATGAACTCGGCGTGCCGCGCGTACTCGGTCTCGAAGCGGGCCGTGATGTCGTAGGCGTCCCGGGTCTGGCTCAACACGCGCTCCCACACGTCCGGATAGGAGGGGTGATGGACGCGGTCCCACGCGTCCCGCGCGGCTGCCGCCATCACGACGGTGCAGCCCGGCTTGCCGGCGGCGTCAATCATGCCACCGAGATAGCCCAGCCCCATCGAGATTAGCGTCAGGATGGGATTCATCGAGGCCCAGATCGCATATGGGCTCGAGTCGGGCACGCCGTAGACCAAGACATCGCACGGATCGGGCGCGGCGGCGCGGCGCGAGGGGAAGCGCCGCGCCTGCGTCTCGAGCGCGGCGCGCCGCGTCTCATCCACCCCGCCCGCCAGCACCTGCGCGGCGTGGAAGGGATCGGCGAGGAGCGTGTCGATCTTGAAGACGCGCCGGCCGAGACGGCGCTCGAGGTGGTGGCCCATCTCGTCGAGGACAGCGTGCATGCGGTTGCGCTCGAGGGACATCGACATGCCGTCGGGATCGTGGGTGACGCGGATCGACTTCCACGTCGACCGCCCGATGCACACTGACTTCCAGCCGCCCGTGAAGCCGCGGATGTAGTTGGTGTTGACGTAGACGGTCAGGTCGGAGTCGGTGACATGGCGGCTGACCTCTACCGGATATCCATGCTCGGGCGTCCGACCCAGATCGGCGATCTGCTCGGGATCTTCCGCGTCGTGGCAGGACAGGCGCCCGGCGAACTCGTCGGTCAAGGTGTCGCCGAGGAGCCTCCGCAGCTCGGCCGGCCGCAGCATGCGGTGCAGGGCGTTCGCGCAGACCAGCCGCACCTGCGATCGCGCCACTCCCGAGGCGGCCAGCTCGTCCAGCACCGCCCGAATCGCCAGCGGACGGATCGGGCCGAACGAGCCGACCGTATGATCGTCGAAGGCGATGGTGACCCGGGATCCCGGTTTGACCGCCTCGCGAAGACGCGGCAGGCCGAGCGGCGCCGCCAGCGCGGCGCGCACCGCCCCGTCGAGATCGGCGAGGGGCGCGAGCGTTCCCTCCGCGACGCTGGACAGCCGGCGCGTGCCCGCCGGCAGTTCGGCGGGAAGCGTTCCATCGGCGTACGGAAGCTCGATCTTCATCCCCGCCATGCCGCGAGAGTACGGGCCCGCCCGCCGCAGGTCAACGTTGGCGCCCCCTCGATTCGCGGCCGGCCGCCCGGAAGGCCCGTCGTCGTGATCGGGGTCCCGTCTCCCCCGGCCTCGGCGTAGACTCGGGCCATGCCCCGCATCAACGAGCACTTCCGGAGCCTCCGCGCCGCATATCTCTTTGCGGAGATTCGCCGCCGGACCCAGGCCTTCCGCGAAGCGCATCCCGACGCGCGCCTGGTGAATCTCGGGATCGGCGACGTCACCCAGCCGCTGCCTCCCGCGGTCATCGAGGCGCTCCACGCGGCCACCGACGAGATGGCCCGCCCCGAGACTTTTCGGGGATACGGCCCCTACGCTGGGTACGAGTTCCTCCTCGCCGCGATCGCCGCCCACGACTTCGGCGCCCGGGGGGTGCGGCTCAGCCTCGACGAGATCTTCGTCAGCGACGGCGGCAAGAGCGATAGCGCCAATCTCCAGGAGCTCTTCGCGCCCGAGTGCGTCGTGGCCCTCATGGACCCCGTCTATCCCGTCTACGCGGACAGCAACGTGGTAGCGGGGCGCTCTGGGCCCGCCGACGACAGCGGGCGCTACCCGGACTTCGTGTACCTGCCGTGCACGGCAGACAACGCCTTCGAGCCCGCGCTCCCCGATCGGCACGTCGACCTCATCTATCTCTGCTATCCGAACAACCCCACCGGCGCGGTGGCCACACGTGAGGCGCTCACGCGCTGGGTGGACTATGCCCGCGCCGAGAATGCCACCATCCTTTTCGACGCCGCCTACGAGGCCTACGTCGTCGGCCCTGACGTGCCTCGCTCGATCTATGAGATCCCGGGCGCGCGCGAGGTGGCCATCGAGTCGCGCAGCTTCTCGAAAACGGCCGGCTTCACCGGGATGCGCCTGGCCTACACCGTGGTCCCCAAGGAGGCGCGCGGCCGGACCGCCGACGGCACGGACACGAGCCTCAATGCCCTCTGGACTCGGCGCGTCGGCATCAAGTCCAACGGGCCGCCTTACCTCATCCAAAAGGCCGCGGCGGCCGTGTACACGCCGGAAGGGCAGAAGCAGGTGCGAGACCTGATCGACGGCTACCCGACGAATGCCCGCATCATCGCGGACGGGCTGGCGCGCGCGGGCTTCGCCGTCTACGGCGGACGGAACGCGCCGTACATCTGGTTCCGCACCCCGGCCGGTATTCCATCGTGGGAGTTCTTCGACCAGCTGCTCTCGAACGCCCAGGTGCTGGGCGCCCCCGGCGCGGGATTCGGCCCCAGCGGCGAGGGCTATTTCCGCCTCACCGCCTTCGGCTCGCGCGCCGATGCGGAGGAGGCGGTGGAGCGCATCCGCACCCGTCTCAGCGCCTGAACACCGCGCACTAGGGCAGGCCCGCCCGAATCCTCCGCGAGAAATCGCGCGCCTTATCCGCCGCCTGCGCTACCGCATTGATGAGACTGCGTCGCTTGAGCTCCTCGAAGGGCAGGCTCTGGTCAAGGCGCCCCCGCTCGTAGGCGTACTCCGGCGCATAGCCGCTGAGAAGCACCTTCCAGGAGTAGGGAATGTGGCCGGGGTTCACCGGGCTCAGGCCGAGGACGACGAGAAAGCCAGCGACGTGGTTGGGCGGATACCGTTCCCTTCACACCGGCCCTCCTTCTATCAGCGTCGGTGGCTCGATCTTGCACGGTCCGTTCGAGAGTTTCCTCATCGTCTCCTCGGAGCCGTTGAAGTACGCGCTCGCCCACCTCAACCGATAGCGGGAGATCCACCGCGCCGGCGCCGCCGCCGATCACGGCCGCAGGGGCACGTAGCCGCTCTCCGCGATCACGGCCTGGCCGGCCGGCGTCAGGAGCCAGTCGCGCAGCCGCGCCGCCGCGCTGTCGGCGCGCAGATCTGACCGATGGGCGACATAGACGAACGTGACCAGCGGGTAGCGGCCGGCGGCGATCGTCGCCGGCTCCGGCGGCACGCCGTCGATGGCGAGCGTGGCCACCTCCGGCACCACGCTCATGAAGCGCTCGTAGTAGTGGTAGGAGTAGCCGATGCCCGTCGGGTCGTGGCGGATGGCGTTGAAGGGACCGAACATGGCCATCGTGATCCGGATGTCCGGCCCCTCCCGCATGGGGCGCCCGCGCATGACCAGCTGCTCCATCTCCACCTGGCTGCCCGACGTGGGGTCGCGCTGATAGGCGACGATGGGGCGATCCGCGCCGCCGAGCGCCCGCCAACTGGTCAGGGCGCCCCCGTAGATGTCGCGCACCTGCTCCAGGGTGACCGCCGTCACGGGATTGCTCGCGTGCCGCAGGAAGACGAACGCGTCGCGGGCGATCGGCCGCGCGACGACGTCGGCGCCGCCGCGCCGGACCGCCTCGCGCTCCGCGGGCGTCGGCTCCCGCGCCGTCAGCACCAGCTCCGCGTCGCGCGTGGCCAGGCGCGCATAGCTCTGGTTGGTGCCGGTATGCCGGACGCGCTCGACCAGGCGGCCGATGGAGGACAGGGCCGCGCCGAGATCCGGCCCGCGAGGCGCGGACGGCGTCGGGGCGAGCGAGAGCCGTCGGGAGGCGTCGTACTGCGCGGGCGTGAACGTCAGGAGACGCGTGGGATCGAAGTGCGAGGTGGCGCGCCACTCGACGCTCGTCCGGGTCAGCCGGCCGGCCGCCAGAACCCCGAGCGGCTGCGTGGAGGTGGAGCCGTCCACCACGGGGTACTCCTCGCGGGTGAGCTGGAGATCGCCCCACACGCGGCCCGCGAGCAGAAGGACGGCCAGCGTCCCCGTCACCGCCCCGATCGCCGCCGCCCGGTTGAGCATACGAACCGGCGCGAGTATAGCCCGTCCGGGTTGACGGGAGCCGGTCGGCCGGTACACGATCCTCCGATGATCGCGCTGCGCCACTGCTGGCACCCCGTGGCCTATGCCGCCGAGGTGGGCGTCGCCCCGCGCGCCGCCGATCTCCTGGGCCGGCCTCTCGTGCTGTGGCGCGATGCCACCGGCGACGCGCACGCCTTCGACGATCTCTGCGTGCACCGCGGCACCGCGCTGTCCCTCGGCAGCGTGCGCGGCGACGAGCTCGTCTGCGCCTATCACGGCTGGCGGTACCGTGGCGACGGCGCGTGCACCCACATCCCGCAGCTCGCCGAGCCGACCCAGGTGCCGGCGCGGGCGCGCGCGGCCGCGCATCGCTGCCAGGAGCGCTACGGCCTCCTCTGGGTGGCGCTGGAAGAGCCGCGCTGGCCGCTGCCCGACGTGCCGGAGCTGGAGGATCCCGCGTGGCGCGTGGTGCGGACGGGTCCCTTCGCCTGGCGCTGCGACGCCTCGCGCCAGGTGGAGAACTTCACCGACTTCGGCCACTTCGCCTTCGTGCATCCCGGGCTGCTGGGCGATCCCGATCAGCCGGTGGTGGCGCCCTACGAGGTGCGTGCGGACGGCCACGTGCTGCGCTACGACTACGCCCGGCCCGACAGCAAGAACACGGACGACTTCCCCGTCTACGCGGAGGGCGGTCGCGAGGCGGAGCGGCGGCACACGAGCTACGCGCTTCACCTGCCCTACACCATCGTGGAGCATATCGGCTGGGGCACGAGCGAGCGCCTCGTCTACTTCTTCGCCTCGCAGCCCGCGGCTACGGACCGGTGCGTGGGGTACTGCCTGGTCGCGCGCAACTACAACCTCGATCAGCCCGACCACGTCATGCAGGAGTTCGAGCGCGTGATCTTCGCGCAGGACCAGCGCGTGGTGGAATCGCAGCGCCCGGAGGCCGTGCCCGTCGATCTCGCCGCCGAGCTGCACCTGCGCTTCGACGCCCTCGCGGTGGCCTACCGGCGTGCGCTGCGAGCCCACGGGCTCGCCTGACCCGGCTTTGCCCGGTTCCTCGACCGGAACGGGCTCGACGTGCCTTATGATCCTGCAAGAGGAGGACTCCGACTGTGAACTGGCTCCTGCTGCTGATCCCGGTGGCCGTCCTCATCGATCGGGCCGGCGCCGCCGCGCCCTTTGTCTTCCTGGTGGCGGCCCTGGCCATCGTGCCGCTCGCCGCGTTGATCGTCCACAGCACGGAGCAGGTGGCCGAGCACACCGGGCCCGCGGTGGGGGGGCTGCTGAACGCCACCTTTGGCAACCTGCCCGAGCTCATCATCTGCGTCGTGGCCCTGCGGGCCGGCCTCCTGGAGATGGTGCGCGCATCGCTCGTCGGCGCGATCCTGGCCAACGTGCTCCTTGCACTCGGCGTGGCGTTCCTGCTGGGCGGCCGCCGCCAGCATGTCATGGAGTACAACCCGGCGGGGGCGCGGACCTACGGCAGCATGCTGATGCTCGCCGTCGTGACCTTGGCCGTGCCCGCGGCGTTCAGCCGATTCCTGGGAGCCGAGGCGCCGCCCGAGTCGACCCGGCCCGTCGATCTCGGAACCTCGTTCGTGCTCCTTGCGACCTACGTCTGCTATCTCGTGTACATGATCCGGACGCATCCGGACTTCTTCGCCGCCCACCACGCTGAAGTCCATGGCGGACACGACGGACCCCAGTGGGGCGTGGCGCGGGGGGTCGGCACGCTCATCGCCGCGTCCGCAGGAGCGGCATGGATGAGCGAGGTGCTGGTCGGCGCGGCCGAGGCCACCGGCCACGCGCTCGGGATGTCCCCGGTGTTTCTCGGGATGATACTCCTCGCCGTCATCGGCGGCGCGGCGGAGAGCGGCTCCGCGATCGCGATGGGGCGACGGGGGAAGGCGGACCTCGCCGTCGGCGTCGCCATGGGCAGCTCGATCCAGATCGCCCTCTTCGTGACGCCGGTGCTCGTGATCCTGAGCGGTCTGTTCGCCCCCGCGCCGCTCGGCCTCGGCTTCAGCCGGCTCGAGATCGGGGGGCTCCTGCTCGGCACACTCATCGTGGTGACCACGGCGGGCGACGGGCAGGCGACCTGGTTCAAGGGCGTGCAGCTCCTCGCCGTCTACCTCGTCATCGCCGCGTCGGTCTACTGGTTGCCGGTCGTCGCGCCGTGAGCCAGGCCGGACGCCTGGCCGCGGCGTACCGCCGACGGCGCTACGCCATCCTCTTCTACACGCTCCTCGTCACCGTCGGCGTGGCCCCCGTGCTGGCCGCTCTTCACTTCACCACGAACGGGCTGCAGATCTTACTGGTGTTCAGCCTGCTCGCCGCTCTGCTCGGCCTTCCCGGCCAGAGGTGGCGGACGGTGCTGATGCTCCTCGCCGCAATCGCGGTGGGGCTGCGCGCGGCGCCGACCGCGGCCATCGGCAGCGGGGTCGCCGCGGGCGCGCTCGCGGTGACGTGCATCATCGCCCTCGTCGCTGCCGCCAGCGCCCTCCGCTTCACCATGCGCGCCGGCGCCGTGGACGCCGAGCACCTCTACGCGGCCCTCAGCGTGTATATGCTCGCGGGTCTCGTCTTCGGTGTCGTCCATTGGGTGATCGAGCACACCTGGCCGGGCTCGCTGGTGGAGGCGGGGACGTCCGGCGCGGGAGCCGCGTTTCCCCTGTCCACCGCGATCTACTACAGCTTCGTCACGCTTGCCACGTTGGGCTACGGAGACGTCGTGCCTCGCAGCGAGGTGGCGCGGGGAGTGGCCGTCCTGGAGGCGATCGGCGGGCAGCTCTACGTCGCGGTCCTGGTGGCCCGTCTCGTGGGCGCGCGACTCCAGCCCCCGCCGCGCTAGCCGCTCGCACGAGCCCCGAGGGGGCCCCGGACGCTCAGCGGGCCAGCCCGCGGAGGCGCGGGAGCGCGCGAGCGCTGACCGACACCGCCAGCAGCGGACAGCGGGCCACCCGCAGCACGCGCTCGGTCGTGCTGCCCCGCAGCGCGTCCATGAATCCATGGCGGCCGGCGGTGGTCATCACGATGAGCTGGGCATGCCACTCGTGCAGGGCCGCCGTGAGCCGCTCGACCGCGTCGCCCGACTCCGTCTGCCGCTCCCAGCTCCAGTTGCCGCGCTCGGGGGTCGTGAGCGAAGGAAACGCCGTTTCCCCGACGTGGAGCAGGCGAAAGATGACGGGGTCATCGCCCGCCAGGTACGCCAGCGACACCGCCGCGTCGACCGCAGGTTGCGCGGAAGGGGCGTGATCCACCGGCACGAGGATGCGGCGCAGGTTCAGCGCACCGTCGCGCGGCGACACGAAGCTGGCGGATCCCTCGGGCACGAAGAGGGCGATCTCGCCGGCGTGCTGCCCGATGGCGGCCGCCACACTCGGCTGCCGCCAGCGGGCGAGCCCGTCCCGAGGGTGCGTGGCCATGACGATCACGTCGGCGGGGTGCTCGCGGAGAAACTCGGCGGTGTGCGCCACCGGATCGGATGCGACCGCCTGCACCTTCACGATGTCGACGCCGAGGTCGGCGACTGCCGACGGGGGACTGCCGGGCGGGAGCACCCCCCAGCGCTCCAGCGCCTCGCGCACGCCGGGAAAGCTCTTCCAGCCCACCGGCCCGGCATCCGGCGCGACGTGGAGCATGCGCAGCTCACCCTGCGTGAGCAGGGTGAGCTTGAGCGCATGCGCGAAGGCCAGCTCGCTGGCCTCGGAAAAGTCCGTGGGGTGCAGGAAGCGCCAGGCCCCGCGGATCTCCCTCTCGGCCATCCGTCCGCTCCCCGCCTCTATTGCCCGGACTTGAGCGCCATGTCGCGGGCCTGGATCAGCTCGTCGCTGCGCGCCTTCCAGTTGAGCCGCTTGCTGGCGCCGTACAGATCGATCTGCTGGTAGAGGGGAATGGACGGCACTTCCTCGATCCACAGCTTGTTGATCTTGTGGTACTGAGCGAGGCGCTTCTTCTCGTCCATCAAGGACTGCGCCTCCTCTGTCATCCCGTTGAAGTCCGGGTTGTCCCAGTTCACGAAGAGGCCGGGGGCCTTGAAGAGGGGCACGTAGATGGCCTCGGCGTCCATGGTGGGATGGCCCCAGCCGATCAGCCACACCGGGCCGGCTTTGTGCACGTACACCATGTTGTTCAGATAGGCCACGAACTCGTGCGTGCGCAAGGTGGTGCGGATGCCCGCCTTGGTGAGCTGGCCGGCCACCGCCTCCGCGACCTCCTTGTCGCGCACGTAGCGGCCCTGGGGGCCGTTGAGCACGATGTCGATGCCATTGGGAAACCCCGCCTCGGCCAGCAGCTTCTTGGTACGGGCGAGGTCCTGCTTGACGGGCTTGAGTGAGGGATCGAAGCCGAAGTGTAGCGGGGTCAGCATGGTGGCCGTCCGCACCGCCTTGCCGTCCATCACGCCGCGGATGATCTCGTCCGCGTCCACCGCCGAGGACAGGGCCTGCCGCACGCGCTTGTCCGCGGTGGGCCCCGCGTAGGCGCCGATCGTCTTATGGGAGGCGTCCATCTGGTGCGTGTAGATCATGAGCTGGATGGTCCGGATGGACGGCGCCGTGCTGAGGAAGATCTTCGGGTGCTTATCGATGATCTTGGCCAGATGAGGCGGAATGTTGACGGCGACGTCGATCTCGCCGTTCTGGAGGGCGGCGACGCGGACCGCGTCGTCGGGAATCGGCTTGAAGACGACGGTCTTGATGCCGGGGGCGCCCCGCCAGTGATTGGGGACGGCCTCCATCACGATCTCCTCGTCCTTGGCCCAGCGTACGAACTTGTAGGGCCCGGTGCCGATCGGATTTCTGGAGATCGCCGCGGAGTCCTTGCCCGCGTACTCCTTGGCGGGGTACATCGACGCGCTCCGGAGGGTCAGGTGGGGGACGAACACCGGCCACGGCTTCTTGGTGTGCACGCGCACCGTGTACTGGTCCACGATCTCGACCCGATCGAGGAGGCCGAAGGACGGCGCGCCCCGGAGCTTGTTGGCGGGATTGGACAGCCGCTCGAGGCTGAACTTGACCGACTCCGCGTTGAAGTCTTCTCCGTTGTGGAACTTCACACCCTTGCGGAGCTTGATCTCCCAGGTGGTCGGCGCGACCAGCTTGGGCAGCTCGGCGGCCAGCGCCGGCACGAGCTTCAGGCTCTGGTCGCGCTCCACCAGCATGTCGAACATCTGCGCCCCCACGTTGGAGGCGGGCTGCTCCGACTGATTCATCATGTCGAGTGTGCTCGGGTCCACGCCCTGGGCGATGACCACCTTGCCTTCTGGGGCCGCGAGGGTCGCGGCGGGAAGTAGCAACACCGTGAATGCGACAGCGACGATACGCCAATGCCTCATGGGGCCTCCTCCGGGGAGAGGGGTTTTGGAGCCACTTTGGGTGCCGCTACTGTAGGGGGCGTCGCCGGGCGAGTCAACCCGCGGGCACGGCTTCCGTGTAGTATCGGGGGCCGGAGGTGACGATGCGCTTCGGGACCTTCTTCTTCTTCCAGGCCGCGCCGGGGCTCAGCCATGCCGAGGTCGTTCACCGCGAGCTCGAGCAGATGCGGTGGACGGAGGAGCTCGGCTTCGACCAGATCTGGCTCACCGAGCACCACTTCATCGACTATGGCCTGGCGGTGGATCCCGCCAGCCTCGCCGCCACCGCGGCCGCGCTCACCAGCCGGGTGCGCATCGGCCTGGCCGCCGCCATCCTCCCCTTCCATCACCCGCTGCGCCTCGCCGAGCAGCTCTCGCTTATCGACATCATCTCCAAGGGCCGCCTCGACATCGGCGTGGGGCGTGGCAACCGCCCCGCCGAGTTCCGCGGCTATCACGTGCCGCAGCAGGAGAACCGCGAGCGGTTCGACGAGGCGGTGGACATCATGCTCCGGGCCTGGACGGAAGAGCGCTTCGCCCACACCGGCCGCTTCTTCACGGTCGGCGAGACGCGGCTCATTCCCAAGCCGTGGCAGCGGCCGCATCCGCCCATCTATCAGGTATGCGGCAGCGACGACGGCATCGAGAGCTCGGCCGCGCGCGGCTGGCCGATGCTCAACTCCATCCTCACCGGCCCCGTGAGCCAGCTCGTCAAGCGGCGCGACGCCTACGTAACCGCCCTGCGCAAGCACGGCCGCGACGACGCCCAGGTCGCGGCGCTCATGAAGGACTGGGGCGTGTCCCGTCAGATCTACGTGGCGCCGACCGATGCCCAGGCCCTCGCGGAATCCAAGGACGCCGAGATGTGGTACCAGGACTCGCTGCGCCGCTTCCAGGTGCCCGAGCGCATCGAAGACGCGCATCCGAGCCTTCAGCCCGGCTTCCGCGCCGCCGCCGAGCGCTTCGCCAAGGTGACGTGGGAGGGGCTGGTGGCGGAGACGCTCGCCTTCGGGTCCCCCGACACGGTCGCCCGCCGCATCGAGGAGATGCGTGCCATGGGCGTGGGCCACGTGCTCTGCTGGATGAATTTCGGTGGGCTGCCCCAGGACAAGATCCGGCGCTCGATGGAGCTCTTCGCCACGGAGGTCATGCCCCACTTCCGCTGAAGCCGGACGGCCGCGACCCGGCCCCTCTTACCGAGCCGGGTGCTCTCTTTTCCCACCCCCAGTCCCTCACGCTCTCGCAAGCTCCCGCTATTTCGACTCATCTATCCGTGGCACTCCCGTTGCACATGCAGAGGCTGACTGGACCAGGGCACCACCTTTGATGAAACCAATCATGGGAGGAAACGAAGCAGTCACCAGCGCGGAGGCCGCCGCGCCGGCCGAGACGCTCAGCGCCGTCCCGTTCTCCGGCGTCATCGTCAACGGCATCTCCCGCCGGCTCCCCGACGACGCGCGGGTAACCCTGGTCGACTTCCTCCGTGAAGGACTCGGGCTGACTGGCACCAAGGTCGGCTGCGACCACGGCCAGTGCGGGGCATGCACCGTGCTGGTCAACGGCCGGCGCATCAATTCCTGTCTCGCCCTCGCCATCGCGCATGCCGGCGACGAGATCGTCACGGTGGAAGGCCTGGCGCAGGCCGACGGTCCGCTCCATCCGGTGCAGAGCGCCTTCGTGGAGCACGACGCGTTTCAGTGCGGCTTCTGCACGCCCGGTCAGCTCTGCGCGGCGGTAGCGCTCCTGGAGGAGGCCGCCGCCGGCGAGCCGAGCGCGGCGACGCCGGACATCCGGATCATCGGCCCGATCAGCCTCACCGACGAGGAGATTCGCGAGCGGATGAGCGGCAACCTCTGTCGCTGCGGCGCCTACCCGAACATCGTGGCGGCGGTGCGCGCGGCCGGCCGCGGCCGGCTCCGGTGAGAGCCTTCACCTATTCCCGGGCTGAGGACGTCGGCGCGGCGCTGGCCGCGCGCGGCCACGGCGACGACGTCCGCTTCCTGGCGGGCGGCACCAATCTCCTGGATCTCATGAAGCAGGGCGTGGAAGCGCCGGCGCGCCTCATCGACGTGAGCCGGCTACCGCTCGCCGACATCACCGAGGGCGACGGCAGCGTCCGCATCGGCGCGCTCGCCCGCAACAGCGACGTGGCGAGCCATCCGCTGATCCGGCGGCGGTATCCCGTGCTGGCGGAGGCGCTGCTGTCGGGCGCCACCGCTCAGCTCCGCAACATGGCGACGGTGGGCGGCAATCTCATGCAGCGCACGCGTTGCTACTACTTCGTCGATCCGACCTTCGCCGAGTGCAACAAGCGGAGACCCGGCTCGGGCTGCGCGGCCCGCGAGGGGCGGACGCGAATTCACGCCATCCTCGGCGCCAGCGAGCACTGCATCGCCACGCACCCGAGCGACATGGCGGTGGCGCTGGCCGCGCTGGACGCAGTCGTGGAGGTGGCGGGGCCGGCCGGCACGCGGGACATCGCGCTCATGGACTTCCATCGCCTGCCCGGGACGACGCCCGAGGTGGAGACGGAGCTCCGGCCCAGCGAGCTGATCACGGCGGTGACGCTGCCGCCCCTGCCCTTCGCCCGACGCTCACACTATCTGAAGGTGCGCGACCGTGAGTCCTACGCCTTCGCCCTCGTCTCGGTGGCGGTCGCCCTCGATCTGGACGGCGCCGGCGTGATCCGTCAGGCGCGGCTCGCCCTGGGCGGCGTGGCGCACAAGCCCTGGCGCCTCGAGGAGGCGGAGCGCGCGCTGCGGGGCCGACGGGCGGACGCCGAGGCGGGCGCGGCGGCGGCCGATGTGCTGCTCCAGGGCGCCCGCCCCTATCGCGACAATGCCTTCAAGCTGACGCTGGCGCGGCGCGCGATCGTGCGCGCGCTGACCGTCACCGCCTCGCTCGGCTGAGGGGACGCGATGGCCGGCATCGTGGGCCAGCCGCTCGATCGGGTGGACGGGCGCGCCAAGGTCACGGGCACGGCCCTCTACACCGGCGACCGCACGCTCCCCGGCCTGGCGCACGGGGTGATCGTCGGGAGCGCCATCGCCCATGGCCACGTCGCCGCCATCGACGCGACGGAGGCCGCGCGCGTCGCCGGCGTCCGCCTCGTGCTCTCCCACGCCAATGCCCCGCGCCTTCCCGGCGGCGTGGGGAGGGACCGTGACGGCAATCACGCCATCCTCGCCCTCCAGGACCGTGTCATCCGCTACGCCAATCAGCCCATTGCCGTGGTGGTGGCCGAGACCATCGAGCAGGCGCGCGAGGGCGCCCGCCGGCTCCTCATTTCGTACGCGGAGAAGCCGCCCGCGACAGGCCTCGAGCGCGCCGGCGCCCGGGCCCTTCGCCCCAAGGAGGTGTCGGAGGAGGAGCCCGACACGAGCCGGGGGAACGTGAAAGCGGCGCTCGCGGACTCGGACACGTGGATCGAGGAGACGTACACGACGGCGATGTATACCCACAACCCCCTGGAGCCGCACGCCACGGTGGCGGCGTGGGACGGCGGGAGCCTCACGCTCTACGACACGACGCAGGGGCTCTTCGACTGCCAGGCCCGCGTGGCGCGAATCTTCGGCCTGCGCAGGCAGGCGGTGCGTGTCGTCTCGACGTATCTGGGCGGGGGCTTCGGCAGCAAAGGGCCGGTCTGGTCCCACGTCATCCTGGCGGCGATGGCGGCCCGACAGCTGGGCCGCCCGGTGAAGCTCGTGCTCGCGCGGACGCAGATGTTCGGGCCGGTCGGCTCCCGCTCGCGGACGCGGCAGACGGTGGCGCTGGGCGCCACACCCGACGGGGGCCTCCGGGTGCTCCGCCACGACACCCTCGCCGAGACGTCCACCTTCGACGACTACATGGAAGCCTGCGGCCTGCCCGCGCGCACCCTCTATGCCGCCGCCGCGCGCGCGACCAGCCATCGCTTCGTGCGATCGAACATCGGGACGCCGTCCTACATGCGCGCGCCCGGCTGGGCTCCGGGCACCTTCGCGCTCGAGTGCGCCATCGACGAGCTGGCGGAGGCCTTGCGCATGGACCCGGTCGCGCTGCGGGTGCGGAACCACGCCGCCCGCCATCCCCGCAGCCGGCGCCCCTGGTCGAGCAACGAGCTTCGCGCGTGCTATCAGCTAGGCGCCGCGCGATTCGGCTGGAGCGGCCGGCCGACCGAGCCGGGCCGCTGGCGCCGGGGCCAGTGGCGGATCGGCTGGGGCGTGGCCGGCTCCCTGTACCCGGTGCATCAGAGTCCCGCGTCGGCGCGGGTGCGCCTCCGCGAGGACGGGAGCCTCCATGTGGAGACGGGAAGCCAGGACATCGGCACCGGGACCTACACGATTCTCACGCAGATCGCGGCCGAGGCCTTTGGAGTGCGCCCCGCGGACGTGACACTACAGCTGGGCGACACGGAGTATCCAGAGACGCCGATGTCGGGCGGGTCGCAGACCGCCGTCAGCGCGGGGGTGGCAGTGCAGAAAGCGGCGGCCGCCTTGCGACGGAAGGTCGTGCGCCTGGCCATCGCCGACCCCGCCGGCCCTCTCCACCGGGCGCGGCTCGAGGCCGTCATCATCGACGCGGGGCGCATCTTCGATTCACGCAACGGGGGTCGCGGCGAGAGCCTGCGCGCCCTCCTCGCGCGCCAGAAGCGTCCGAGCCTTGACGCCCGCGCCCATGCCGAGCCCGGGAGCGGCCTGACGCGGTACGCCGCGTACGCCTTCGGCGCCCAGTTCGCCGAGGTGCACGTAGACGCCGACCTCGGCCGCGTGCGAGTGGCCCGCATGGTCGGCGTGTTCGACGCGGGCCGGGTGCTCAATGCCAAGACCGCGCGCAGTCAGCTGATAGGCGGCATGGTCGGCGGGATCGGCATGGCGCTCCACGAGGGGACCGAGCTCGACGAGCGGCTCGGCCGCGTGGTCAACGCCGACCTCGGCGAGTATCACGTGCCCGTGCAGGCCGATGTGCCCGAGATCGACGTGTCGTGGATCGGCACGCCGGACGAGCGCGCCAATCCCCTCGGCGCCAAGGGGATCGGCGAGCTCGGCATCACGGGGGCCGCCGCCGCCATCGCCAACGCGGTATTTCACGCGACGCGCCGTCGCGTGCGCGACCTCCCGATCCGCCTCGACCGGCTACTCTAGTCGTTGGGCGGCGCGGCGCTGATCTCGCCCAGCGCCGACTCGGGATTCCGCTCCAGCGCGAGATCGCCGAGCGAAACGATGCCGACCGGGCGCCCGAACTCCACCACGGGCAGGCGCCGGATCGAGCGCTCGCGCATCAGGATCACCGCGTCGTCGATGGTGTCGTCGGGGCTGATGGTGGTGAGGTCCTGACTGGCCACCTCGCCCACCGGCGTTTCGGAGGGATTCCACCCCTCGGCGACGGCCCGCACGACGATGTCCCGGTCGGTGAGGATGCCGGTGATCTGCCCGCCGTTCAGCACGACCACGTTGCCGATACCGGCGTCGCGCATCCGCCGCGCCGCCTGCTCGATGGTCATGGTCGGCGTCACCGTGATGGGCTCCGGCGTCATGACGTCTCGGATCGTTTCGGCTCGTCGCTGCACACCCATGGCTCCACCTCCTGAGGATTCTGTGCCCTTCAGGGAAGTCGCAAGCAACGTGCCACGCATGCGCACCGTGAATCGTTCCTGGCTCGCTCGAAAAGGCGCGGCCGGACGGGCGCTACGCGGAGGGGAGCGGCGGCGGCGGGCCCTTCCGACCGGGTAGGACCGGGCCGCGCGGAAGCCGGTCTACAGGTACCGCGTGGGCCAGTTGATGGTCCGCCACATGTGGGCGGACGGGCTCGCGTCGAAGCCCAGGCCTTCTTTCGGCTGCTTGAAGTTCCGCCCGATGATGTCGGTGAACTCGTCCATCTGCACGGTGACGTTGGGATCGAACGAGTAGAGGTCGTTGACGGTGATGAGCCGCGCCGTCATGTACCACTTGTGCTCGCGCGCCGTCCGGTAGGCCCGCTCGATGTGGGGCTCCGGCTTGTAGTCCTCGCCGAAGAGGGTCTTGTACAGCTCGGGGTACTGATAGCCCACCGACTCGTCGGGGTAGAAGCGGAGCGCCTGGTGGTAGCGAATGGCCCAGGACACTTCCTCGTCCACGTAGGGCTCCAGGAGCTGGGCCGCCCAGTAGCCGTGATCGCTCCGGATGAAGCCGGTGATGGCGAGGTCGTGGAGGAAGCAGGCGACGACGACCTTTTCCGGGGCGCCGGACTTGAGCGCCAGGCGGGCGCTCTGCAGCATGTGCATGGAGGGCCCGAAGCGGAGCCGGTAGAAGTCGAACAGGGTCGGCTTGTCCGGCATCTTGGGCAGGCGCGCGTCGTGCCCCATGAGGAAGCGCCGGCCCTTGGCGTCGGGGCGCGGATTCGGCTCGCGGGGGTCCCGCTCGCCCGAGGTGTAGATCACCGACTTCACGGCGATCTTGTCCAGCTCCTGGCTGAGGGCGTGCTCGGCGGCTTCGGCGCGCTGTAGTGTCGTCATGCGTCCATCATCTGCCCCCCCTCCGCCGCATGTCAAGATTGCTCCGGTGTATGATCCCCGGGGGCGACACCCCGGGGGTGACCATGAGAGTGGAGATCATCTGCACCGGCGACGAGGTGCTGACGGGCAAGATCGTCAACACCAACTTCTCCTACATGAGCCAGAAGCTCGAGGACGTGGGCCTGTCGGTGGGCTGGGAGACCACCGTGGGCGACGACCGGGAGAGCCTCGCCAAGGCCTTTCTCCTCGCCGCCGAGCGGGCGGACGCGGTCATCGTCAACGGGGGGCTCGGCCCCACCGTCGACGACCTCTCCCAGGAGATCGCCGCCCAGGCCGCCGGAGTGCCCCTCGTGCTCAACGAGGAGTGGCTCGCCAAGATGGAGGACTTCTTCCGCAAGCGCAGCCGGACCATGCCGCCCAACAACACGAAGCAGGCCATGCTGCCGGCCACCGCCGAGATCCTCGACAACCCCATCGGCACCGCGTGCGGCTTCGCGCTCGACATCGGCAAGGCGCGCTTCTTCTTTACCCCCGGCGTCCCCCGCGAGCTGCGGCGCATGCTCGAGGAGCAGGTCATTCCCCGCCTCCTCGCGCGGAGCGGCGCGCCGACCACGATCGTCCTCAAGCGCTTCCATTCCTACGGTCTCGGCGAGTCCCACGTGGACAGCCTGCTCACCGGCGTGGAGGCCCTCGTCCCCGACAGGAGCCTCAAGCTCGGCTTCCGCGCCCACTACCCGCAGCTCGAGACCAAGCTGACAGTGAGGGGCGTCAACATAGACGACGTGCGCCGCAAGCTGGAGCCGGTGGAGCGCGAGATCCGCAAGCGCCTCGGCAACTTCATCATCACCGAGGACGACAAGACCCTCGAGGGCGTGATTCTCGAGGCCCTCGGCGCGCGGGGCAGCTCGCTCGTGCTGGTGGAGACGTTCACCGGCGGGCAGATCGCGGCACGGCTGGCGCCGCACGTGGGCGCCGAGCGCATCATCAAGCGGGGCATCGTCTCGCGCGACCTCGGTCAGGTGCGGGCGGCGGTGGCCCTCGACGGCGCCGCGCCCGCGGAGATCACGCCCGCCCTCGCCGAGGAAGTCGCGGCGGCGGCGCGCCGGCTCTGCGGCGCCACCCATGCTCTCGCCGTGCTCGTGGATCTCGACGACGGGCCCGATCGCATCGAGTTCGGCGGCACCATCAACCTCGCTATTGCCACCGAGGGCGACGTCGCCTCGCGGCGCAGCCGCGTGCTGGGCGGGCGCGAGTGGGTGCGCCTCGGCGCCACCGAGCTGGGCATGGACTGCCTCCGGCGCTACCTCCAGGGCCTGCCGGTGGTGGAGCGCATCGACTTCGAGAAGACATGAGGGCGCCATGAAGACTCTCATCGAGGGCGGCTGGGTGGTGGCGTGGAACGGGACCACCCACGAGGTCCACGAGCGCGGCCAGGTGGTGTTCGAGGACGATCGCATCACGCATGCGGGCGGCGCGTACGCGGGTCCCGTGGACGCGCGCATCGCCGCCGGCGGCAAGCTCGTGTCGCCCGGCTTCATCAATACCCACGTGCACACCGCCGGCAACGGGGGCGACTACCTCCTGCTCGACATGGCCAAGAACGACTACCGTACGTCCAACTACATGGCCTTCGCCGCGCCCCTCAAGGGCGCGATGAAGCCGCCGCCCCCCGAGGCGGTGGCCGCCCTGCGCGCCTACGTTTTCCTCCACACCCTCAAGCAGGGCACCACCACCGTGATCGACGTGGGCGGCCTCCGCGGCGACTGGGACGGTTACGCGCGCCTGGTGGACGATCTCGGCCTCCGCGTCTACGCGAGTCCGCCCTTTCGCGACCGCGACACCTTCATGGACACCAAGGGGCGGCTCTACTACGACGAGGACGTGGCGGTGGGCAAGCAGCGCCTGCAGGAGGCGGTGGACTTCGTCCGCAAGTTCGACGGCAGCGCGGGCGGCCGCCTCAAGGGACTGCTCAACGCGGCCCAGGTGGAAACGTGCACGGAGGGGCTGCTCCGCGCGGGAAAGGACGCCGCCCGCGAGCTGGGCGCGCCCATCCACACGCATGCCGGCGGCAACCTCATCGAGTTCCAGCGCATCATGGAGGAGCATCGCAAGACGCCGGTTCAGTTCCTCGCCGACATCGGCTTCCTCGACGAGCACACGCTGCTGGGGCACGCCGTCTTCACCACCGCGCATCCCTGGCCGCGCTACCCGTTCGGCGACGACCTCCGCGTGCTCGCCCAGACCGGCGCCACCGTGGGGCACTGCCCGTACAAGTACGCCAAGATGGCGATGACGCTGCACTCCCTGCCCCGCTACCTAGAGGCCGGGGTAACGGTGGCGCTCGGCACCGACACCTATCCCATGGACATGGTGTCCGAGCTCCGCTGGGCGTCCATCCTCGCCAAGGTCACCGACGCCAACTACCAGGTAGGCCTCCCGAGAGAAGTCTTCAACGCGGCCACCATAGGTGGGACCCGCTTTATCAACAGGAAGGATCTCGGCCGTCTCGCCCCCGGCGCGAAGGCCGACATCCTGCTCATCGACCTCGACCATCTGGGCGGTCCGCTCTACGCCGACCCCATCAAGGCGCTGGTGGACGCGGGCACTGGGCGCGACGTGCACACCGTGATCGTGGACGGCAAGCTGCTGGTCGAGGGGGGCCGCCTCACGCGCGCGGACGAGGCACAGGTACTGGCGAAGGCGCAGGCAGCCACGCGCCACTACTGGGAGCAGGTGCCCCGCTGGCGCTGGGACGGCGCGTCCGCGGACCGGATCATTCCCCACGCCTTCCCGATCCGGCGGGCGACGACGCCCGGCTAGGCGTCCTCGAAGGGGTACAGCGGCCGCCGCCGCTTCCGGTACGTGAAGAGGCGAAGATCGCTGCTGGTGCACCCGTCGCCGTCGCAGAGCACGATGTGGCGCGCGATGGGCTCGAACCCGGCGCGGAAGTGCTGGCGCGATTTGATCAAGACGTAGCGCTTGCGCCGCGGGTCGATGCCGCAGTGGGTGAACACGCCCAGGTCGAACGGCTCGCTGCGCCGCTCCGACACCACGATCTGCATGCGCCCGGTGTCGAGCACGGCGGTGCGCCCCATGCGCACGCGGGTGCCGGTGGCCATGGGCCCGGTGACGACGAACTCGCCCTCGGTGACGCGGATGACCTTGCCGGTGACGGTGTGGGGCCGGCCGGGCAGGTTGATCTGCGGCATGTCGATCCGGCCGCCGAGGGGAATCGTCACGCTGGCGGCGGTGCCGGCGGCAAGCAGCCGCGCCACCGCGCTCGGGTCGCAGATGGGGCCCGCCGCCACGTCCTCGAGCCCCTGGCGCTCCACCTCGGCGATCACGCTCATCACGTCCTGGGTGCCGCCGGACGCGGTGTTATCGCCGTGGTCCACCAGCACGACGGGCCCCTCGCCCAGCGTCTTCGCGTGGGCGATCTGAGAGGCCAGCGACGCGCCCTCGTAGAGGAAGGCCTTGCGGCGCTCCCATGCCATGCCGAGCAGGCGGTCGAGGAGCGCCCGGCCCCCCTCGGCCTGGCCGTCGCAGACGATCACCGAGGAGCAGGAGATGTGGGGAATGTCGGCGTGCGGGAAGCCGCCGAACACGGACGCGTTGAGAACGGCGCCGCTCGTCTCCGCGGCGATGGCCTGGTCCATGACGTCCTTCATGGGCTGCCGCGACGGCGCGTGCGCGAGCGTGCTCGTCATCATGGGGCGCGTGCCCCAGACCATGACGGGGCGCACCTCGCCGTCCAGCGCCCGGAGGAGGGTGCGGCCCGCCCGCTCGGCCGTCTCCGCCATGTCCACGTGCGGATAGGTGCGGTAGCCGGTGACGACGGTGGCGTGCTCGATCATCGGCGCCGTCATGTGCGCATGGAAATCCAGCCCCACCGCGATGGGCAGGCGCGGCGCCACCGCACGGATGCGGCGGAGCAGCTCCCCCTCGCCGTCGTCCGTGTGCTCGGCGACCATGGCCCCGTGGAGCGCGAGGAAGGCGGCGTCGCAGCCTCCGCGGATGGCGCCGACGATGGCGTCGGCCATGTCCTCGTAGGCGCTCTTCTCGACGTAGCCGGAGGGATGCGCGCTCGCCGCCACCGGGAGCACGACCTCGGCCCCCGCCTTCTTCGCCACCGCCAGGAACCCGCCGAGCTGGGTGTTCGTGTCCCCGAACTCGGCGACGGCCGCCTCGCCGGCGAGGGGCCGGAACGACGACAGCGGCGTGGGCACGGGGGAAAAGGTATTGGTCTCGTGCATCATCATGGCGACGACGAGCTTGCGGCGCGGCATACGGGATCCTCCCGCGGCCGAGTGTAGACGAACTCGCCGGTCATGAATATGGGCAATGGGGGTATCGTCATTGGGGTGACGGGCCCCGCGGGCTGGCAGCGCAATGTGTGGGCACTGGCGCTGTCCGTCTTCATCGCCTTCGTGGGCTTTCAGTTCTTCTCGCCGTTCCTCCCCCTCTACGTGCAGGAGCTCGGCGTCACGGATCCCGCCGCCGTCGCCCTCTGGTCGGGCGTGCTCGCCGCCGTCACCCCCGCCGTGTCCGGGCTCCTCTCGCCCGTCTTCGGCCGCCTCGCCGACCGCTTCGGCCGGAAGATGATGCTGATCCGCTCGCTCGCCGGCTTCACCGTGATCATCGCCGCGATGGGCCTGGTCACCTCCGTGTGGCAGCTCCTCGCCGCGCGCCTTCTTCAGGGACTCTTCGCCGGCTTCACGCCGATGGCGATGGCGGTGGCGAGCGTGTCCGCGCCCCGGGAGAAGGTGGCCACCGCCATCGCCCGCGTGCAGGGCGCGCAGCTCCTGAGCGTGGCGGTGGGGCCGGCCATCGGCGGGCTCGCCGCCACCCATCTCGGCATCCGCCCCGCCTTTTACGTCACCGCCGCGCTGTGCGCGGTCTCGCTGGTGGCGCTCATCTTTCTCTTCCAGGAGCAGCGCGCCGCTTCCGGCAACTCCCGCCCGCCCGCCCGCTCCGCGCCGTTCCGCGAGTTCCTGCGCCAGCCGCACTTCGTGCCGGTGATGGCCTTGCTCGTGCTCGCCCAGTTCATCGACCGCGGCCTGGCCCTCGTCATTCCCCTCCAGGTCGCCCACATGCCGGAGGTCGCGGCCCCCGCGGCCACGTCGGGCCTCATCATCTCGGCGGCGGCGGTGGGCGCCACGCTCTCGGCCAGCCTCGCCGCGCGCTTCTCGGCGGCGATTCCCGCGGGGCAGCTCCTGCTGGGCCAGCTCGTGGCGGGTGGCGCCTTCTGCGCGGCGATGGCGCTGGCGGGGGGCTGGGTGAGCCTCCTGGTGCTGCGAGTGCTGGTGGCGCTCTGTCTGGGCGGGGCGCTGACGCTCGCCTATGCGCTCGGCGGCCTCATCGTGCCCGCGGAGGCGCGCGGCGCCGCCTTCGGCTGGCTGGCGCTGGGAGTGCAGATCGGCACGGCGGCGAGCCCGCTGCTGACCGGGGCCCTTGCCGCGGCGAGCCTGCCCGCCACCTATCTCCTCGACGGCGGGCTGGCGTGGCTGGGCGCGCTGGTGCTGACGCTGTTCGCGCGCGATCTCCTGCGCCGGCGCGCGCGGGGGGAGAGCTAGCCGCCGCTACGGATTCTCACTCGAACGCGTAGATCCTCTTCCAGTCCGTCTTCATGTCGACCACCGCCCAGCCGCGGGTCCGCGCCTCGTCCAGCGCCTTGTCCAGCCGGCCGATGTGGGATTGCCGGTCGTAGGCCCATTCGCGGCCGGCGTCGGTGTGGTGGACGAGCCCGACGAAGCGAGCGCCTTCCCCGGCCGCCGTCCACTGGAGCATCTGGTGATCGCCGTCGGAATTGCCGAACGCGAGCACGGGCCGCCGCCCGATGAACTTCTGGATCGCCACGGGCTTGCCGGGGCCGTCGTTGATGAACTCGACCTTCGGCTGGCGAAACAGCATGGGCTTGCCGTCCGCTCCCATCTTGAACACGGTCGCGAAGCTCGTGCCGATCACCTGCTCCGGCGGGATCCCGTAGGTGCGCTCCGTCCACGGCCGCATGAACTCCACGGTGCCGCCGGACACGATGTAGGTCTTGAACCCATTCCCGCGCAGGTACGTGAGCAGCTCGACCATCGGTTGGTAGGCGAGGTCGGTGTACGGCCGCTTGAATCGGGGGTGCTGGGCAGTGCCGATCCAGTCCGCTACGGTCTTCGTGAACTCCTCGGTGGTCATGCCGGTGTGCGTCGCCAGCAGGAGCTCCACCAGCCCTTTCTCGCCGGATGCGGCGAGAACCTTCATGTCGCCCTCGAGAACGGCCTTGAAGGGCTGCTTCGTCTTCCACTCCGGGTTCTTCGGCGCGAGCGCTCTCACCCGGTCCAGCGCGAAGGCGAACTGGAAATAGATCGGCTGCTCCGACCAGAGAGTGCCGTCGTTGTCGAAGGTGGCGATGCGCAGCTCGGGCCGCACGAAGCGGGGGTTCGCGCGATCGGTGACCGTCTGAACGAACTCGACGAGGCTCCGCTTGGTCGGGCCGTCGTTCCAGGATGGCAGCGGGTCCGTCTGCGCCCGGGCCACGCCCAGCAGGCACAGCACGAGGCTCGCGGCGAGCCAGATTGCCGTCCGGCGTCGTGCGAGCCCACCCCCGACCAGCATGACGCCAAGAATAGGGCGGCGACGCGCCGCCGCCATTGGACCTTGGTCCTACGGAGGGCGCGGCGCGCGGAGCGGACGGGTCAGCGCAGCACGGCTTCCGCGATGCGCGTGAGCTCGGCGGCCATGTCGGCGTCGGTCTTCACGGTGGCGGGCCGGATGACGACGCGCGTGGCGCCCGCGTCGAAGTGCCGGCGCACGAGGTCGCGGTCCGCGGGCTGGCCGTGCACCGAGATCGTGAGGGATTCGGGGTTCCGCCCCGCCTCGCGGGCGAGCCGATCGAGCGCCGCGCGACCTTCGCGCACCACGTCGGGCCCCACCGCGGTCGGCAGCCAGCCGTCGCCCCACTCAACTATCCTCTTGAAGACGTTGGTTGCTCCGCCGCCGAGGATCACGGGCGGATGCGGCTTCTGCGCGGGCTTGGGGTACGAGCGCACGGGCGGGAAGTCGTAGTACTTGCCGTGGAACTCCGCCTCGGTCTTCGTCCAGCACTCCTTCATAGCGAGCACCGACTCGCGGGTCTGCGTCCAGCGGTGGTCGAAATCGCCGCCCATGATCTCCGTCTCCTCGCGCAGCCACCCCGCGCCGATGCCGAAGAGGAAGCGCCCGCCGCTGAAGTGGTCGAGCGTGGACACCTCCTTGGCGAGCACCAGCGGATGCCGTTCCGGCACCAGCACGATGCCGGTGCCGAGCTTGATGCGGCTGGTGGCGCCGGAGGCACGCGCGAGCGCCACGAAGGGATCCACGAAGTGCGAGTAGCTCTCCGGGATCACGCCGTCGGGCGAGCCGGGGAAGCGGCTCTTCGTGTGCACGGGGATGAAGGGGTGCTCGGCGCACCAGAAGGACTCGAAGCCGAGCGCCTCGGCGGTGCGGGCCATGGCGCCGACGTCGACGAGATACGCGGGGAGGGGGACGGAGACACCGACATTCATGACATGACCTCCTCGGGACGGATCAGAAGGAGACGGGCAGCGACGTCAGGCCGCGCAGGGTCAGACTCTGCCGGTGCTGCGGCTCGGCGGTGGCGAGCGTGAGCCGGGGCATCCGCCGCAGCAGCGTGTTGATGGCGATCTGCCCCTCCACGCGCGCGAGGGGGGCGCCGATGCAGAAGTGGATCCCCCAGCCGAAGGCGATGTGGCGGTTCTCGGTGCGGCCGATGTCCAGGCGATCGGGATCGGGGAACTGGGCGGGATCGCGGTCGGCGGCGCCGATGAACGGCATCACCATCTCGCCCTTGCCGATGATCTTGCCGCCGATGGTGACGTCCTCGCTGGGGATGCGCGCGGTGCGCTGCACCGGCCCGTCGAAGCGCAGCAGCTCCTCCACCGCGGTGACGATGAGGCCCGGGTCTTCCCGGAGCCGGCGCAGCTGATCGGGGTGGCGCAGGAGGGCGAGCGAGCCGTTGCCGATCAGGTTCACCGTGGTCTCGTGCCCGGCGACGAGGAGGAGGATGCAGGTGGCGAGGAGCTCGTCCTCGGAGAGCTTGTCACCCGCCTCCTCGGCGGCGATCAGGCCCGACAGCATGTCGTCGCGCGGGGCCCGGCGGCGCTCCGCGATGAGTCCGCGGAAGTAGTCGGCGAGGGCACGGCGCGCGAGCACGCTGCGCTCCGCCACCGGCGAGTCCGGCGGCAGCATGATGGCGTCGAGGCCGCGCGCGATGTCGAGGCCCCAGCCCTTGAAGCGCTCATGGTCCGCCACCGGCACCCCGAGCATCTCGCAGATCACGATGACGGGCAGCGGGTAGGCGAACTGCTCGATCAGGTCCATTCCGCGATCGCCATGCACGCGGTCGAGCAGGCCGTCCACGATCTGCTGGATGTGAGACCGCATCTGCTCGATCACCCGCGGAGTGAATGCCTTGCTGACCAGCCCGCGGAGCCGGGTGTGGTCGGGCGGGTCGCGATCCAGCATGGAGAGCCCCATCCCCAGGGGCGGCGCCTGCAGGCCGAAGCGCGCGGCCACGAAGGCGGCGATGGGTTCCTTGATCAAACGTGGATCCCGAAGCGTGGAGACGACGTCCTCGTAGCGCGTGAGCACCCAGAAGCCGAGCGGGCTCTGGTGGACGGGATCCTCGGCGCGCAGCCGGTGATAGGTCGGATAGGGATCCGCCACGAACTCCGGAGCCATGGGATTGAAGCTGAGATCGCTCATGGGCCTAGACGCCGAAGGCCTCCGCAAACCGTCGGTAGGACTCGAGGGGGTCGCCGAACTTCACGTGCCCGGCGGTGTGCTGGGCGCAAGCGAGCAGCAGAGTGTCGCGGTCGTGGGCCTGAGTGTGCCCGTAGTCCTCCAGGAGACAGAGGCCGATCTCCTGATTGTGCGGGTCATTGCCTTCCTTCACCGCGGCGAGAGCGAGGGCCTGCACGAGCGGCGCGCGGTCGTGGCCGGCGTCCAGGTAGGCCCGCGTCCACGCCACGCTCTCCTCCGTCTTGAGGCCCAGCTGCGCCCCCTCCAGCCGCTCGAGGAGCTGCGCCGCGCCGAGCGCGCCCGCCCCCGCGGGCGGCCGCGCGAGCGCCGACCGGTCGTTGGGGATGCCGTTGCCCGGCGTGTCACGCACCCAGCCCGCCGCCTGATGGATGAAGGAGCCGGCCACATAGAGGAGCTTCACGCGGTGGGGATGATCGAAGGTGTCGAAGAACCACCCCAGCGTGTTCGTGTACTCGTAGCCGTGCTGCGGCATGGAGAAGTTGTCGGGAAGGCCGGCGGCGAGGATGTTCCGGGCGGCGGCGATCTGGATGGCGTCGAGGATGCGGCGCGGGTGCTTGCCGGCGAGCAGCAGCGCGGTGATCGCCTCGATGTAGGCCTTCTCCGACGGCCCGGCGATCGCGGCGATCAGCTCCTCTTCTTCCTCCGCGGTGAGGGGCGCCGCGTTGGCGAGCAGGCGCTCCTCGACGAGGCGCTTCGGCGAGAACTCCATCGACGAACGCGGGCGCGCCTCCGGCTCGGCGAGGCGCGTCCAGCTCACCTGGCAGGCCATCTCGTACGCGGAGTGCCAGCGCGGGCCCACCGCCATGTCGGGGACGCCCGCGTAGAGCACGTCGTGGGCGTCGTCCCAGCCCACGGTGTCGCCCAGCTCGATGGTCGCCCGCGCCCGATAGGACTTGTGGCCGGTGGTGTAGGAGCGGTTGAGGAACATCCGGTCCTGCACGTCGATGAGGCCGGCGAAGATCAAGTGCGCGAGCGCCTCGCGGCGATGCGCCCGCTCCTCGAACAGGCCGAGGAACACGCGATACGCGGTGACCACCTCGCCCCGCTGCACGAGGGTGAGCCAGTGGTTGAGCCGCTCCGCGAACGGCCCTTCCAGCGCCAGCGGCTCCTGATCCGCCCAGTGCCGTTCGGGCGCGCCCACCGTCCGGTCCGGGTCCACCTTGAAGGTCCGCCGCCCGTAGTGCCCCGGCGCCTTGCCCAGCAGCTGATTCCACGGGTCCAGCCCGGTGGGCACGTACCAGATCGTCTGGGCCATGGGCAGGAAGCGGAGCGCGTCGGGCAGATAGGCGGGCAAGCGCACGCTCGTCCGAGCGCTGAGGAGGCAATGGTCGTTGTTGACGAATCTGATAAAGCCTTCGTCTATTCGCTGGTGATAGGGCACGTGCGTGTAGGGGGCGTGGACCCGCACCGTCTCGCGGACGATCTCGGCGAGCGGGCGCTCCGCGCGCACGAGATCGTAGAACACGTGGCTGGCGCCGACCTGGTCGCGCGCGAGGATGCGCTCCTCCAGCTTGGCGTAGAGCGCGGCATCCTTGGCGGTCTCGGCCATGGGTCAGGCCCTCCGTGTCTCGGGAATCACCAGGGCGGCGGCGTGCCCGCGGGCAGCGGGACTTCCGCCACGTTCAGCACCATCGAGACGAGCGTGTAGTAGCCGCTGACGCCGATGAGGTCCACCACGCCCTGCTCACCCAAGCCTTCCTTGGCGCGCGCGAACAGCGCGTCGTCCAAGAAGTGCCGCCGGTGGAGCGTGGTGCAGAAGTCGTACACGAGCGCCTCGTCGTCCTTCATGCCCTGCGGCCGCTCGCCGCGCGCCACCGCGTCTGCGATGGCGTCCGCGAGGCCCGCCTTCACCGCCAACGGACGGTGCGCGAACCACTCGTACTTGGACTCCCAGAAGCGGGCGTTGATGATGATGGCGAACTCGTTCAGGCGCGGGGGCAGCGAGGAGTTGAACCGCAGGTGCTCGCCCAGCTTCTGCACGCGATCGGCCAGCTCGGGGCTGCGCAGGAGCACCGCGAAGGGCCCGCGGATGCCGCCGCGGGGGCCGGACGTGATGGCCTCCGCCACGCGCTTCTGGGCCTCCGTCATCCGGTCGGGGGAGAGGTCCGGGAAGCGGGGCATGGGCGCATTCTAGCGCCGGGGCGGCCCGAGGCCAATGGGGGGTCGCCGGGGGGCTCTCGCGGGGGCTGGACGCGGGCGGCGCGAAGAGGCAGCATAGGGCCATGCGCGCGGCCGTCATGCGGAGCCAGCAGCTCGTCGTCGCCGAGGTCCCCACCCCGGAGCCCGGCCCGGGCGAGGTGCTCGTGAAGACGCTCGCCTGCGGGATCTGCGGCTCCGACCTCCACGCGCTCAAGCACGCCGAGCGCTTCGTGGAGAACCAGCGCCGCGTCGGCGCCCGCTTCGTGATGGATCTCGGCCGCGACGTGGTGATGGGCCACGAGTTCTGCGCGGAGATCGCAGCCTTCGGGCCCAAGACGACGCGGCACCTGCCGCTCGGGAGCCGCGTCTGCTCGACCCCCGGCCTCATCCGGTCCGACGGCGTCCGCACCGTCGGCTACTCGAACGAGACGCCGGGGGGTTACGCCGAGTACATGCTGCTCACCGAGTCGCGCCTCCTCCCCGTGCCCGAGGACCTTCCCACCGAGCGCGCCGCGCTCACCGAGCCCATGGCGGTGGGGCTCCACGCGGTCAACATGGCGCGGATCCAGCCCGACGATGCGCCCATCGTGATCGGCTGCGGGCCGGTGGGGCTGGCGGTGATCGCCGCCCTGCGCCTCACCGTCGCGCGGCCCATCGTGGCGGCGGACTTCTCCCCGCGGCGCCGCGCGCTTGCCGAGGCGCTGGGGGCCGACATCGTGGTCGACCCCGCCGCGGACTCGCCGTGGACGCGGTGGGCGGACGTGGCGATCTGGCGCGATGCCACTCGCGCGCCGGTGCTGCCGCCGTGGGTGCCCGGCCCGCCCCGCCGCCCCGCCGTGGTGTTCGAGTGCGTGGGTGTGCCCGGCGTGCTCGATCAGCTCATGGGCAATTCACCGCGGGGTACACGAATAGTCGTGGTGGGCGTCTGCATGGAGCCCGACACCATTCATCCCATGCTCGGCATCAGCAAGGAGCTCGCCTTCCAGTTCGTGCTCGGCTACACCGCCGACGAGTTCGAGGAGACCCTCCGCCTCATCGCCGCCGGCTCCATCCCGACGGCGCCCCTCATCACCGGCCGGGTGGGCCTCGACGGCGTGCCTGGCGCTTTCGCGGAGCTCGCCTCCCCCGAGCGGCACGCCAAGATCATCGTCGAGCCCTGGCGCGCCTGACGCGCGGGGGCGGTATACTGGGCGCGGTATGGCCTACAACGCGTGGTTTTCCTGCATCAACGGCTGCCCCGGGGAGTACGACCTCCGCGAGGTGATCTACCGCTGTCCCACGTGCGGCGACCTCCTCGAGGTCCAGCACGACATGGAGGCGCTGAAGTCGCGCTCGGCGGCGGCCTGGATCCAGCTCTTCGACGACCGCTATCGCCGGAACGCGTACCCGTACGGCTCCGGCGTCTGGGGCAAGAAGGAGTGGGTGGTCCCCTTCCTCGACAACGAGAACATCGTGTCGATGTACGAGGGCAGCTCGAACCTCCTGTGGGCCGACCGCTACGGGAAGAGCCTGCGCGTGGAAGACCTCTGGGTGAAGCAGTGCGGCAACTCGCACACCGGCTCCTTCAAGGACCTCGGCATGACCGTGCTGGTGTCGGTGGTGAAGCAGATGATCGCGGGCGGCGTGCCCATCGACGCGGTGGCCTGCGCCTCCACCGGCGACACCTCCGCCGCGCTGGGCGCCTACTGCGCCTTCGCCGGCATCCCCTCGGTGGTGCTGCTTCCCAAGGACAAGATCTCCATCGCCCAGCTCGTGCAGCCGCTCGCCAACGGCTCGCTGGTGCTCTCGCTCGACACCGACTTCGACGGCTGCATGGCGGTGGTGCAGGAAATCACCAAGGAAAAGCGCATCTACCTCGCCAACTCGATGAACAGCCTGCGCATCGAGGGGCAGAAGACAGCCGCCATCGAGATCGTCCAGCAGTTCGACTGGGAGGTGCCGGACTGGATCGTCATCCCCGGCGGCAACCTGGGCAACGTGCACGCCCTGGGACAAGGGTTCCTGATGATGCAGGAGCTGGGGCTGGTGAACAGGCTGCCGCGCATCTGCCTGGCGCAGGCCGAGCGCGCTAATTCCCTCTACCGCTCCTTCCAGAACGACTTCAAGACCTTCGAGCCCGTCACCGCCCAGCCCACGCTGGCGATGGCGATCCAGATCGGCAATCCGGTGTCGGTGAAGCGGGCCATCCGCACGCTGCAGCGCTTCAACGGCGTGGTGGAGCAGGCCTCCGAGCAGGAGCTGGCCGACGAGGCGGCGCGCGCCGACCGCACCGGCATGTTCAACTGTCCGCACACCGGCGTGGCGCTGGCCGCCCTGCGCAAGCTCGTGGACAGGAAGCTGATCCGGTCGAGTGAACGTGTGGTGGTGATCTCCACCGCCAACGGGCTCAAGTTCGCCGACCAGAAGGCCGCCTATCACATGGGTGAGCTCGCCGGCATCAAGCCCACCCACCGGAACAAGCCCGTCGAGCTGCCCGCCGATCCCAAGCGGGTGGCCCGCGCCATCGCGCGCCACGTCGAGAAGGCGCGCCAGCTCGTCTCCTGATGGCGGAGCCCGTCGAGCCCCCGCAGAAGCCGCTCGGACCGAGCACGCTGTCGGTGCACGGCGGCGAGCCTCGGCCCAAGCCCGCCAACGCGCTCGCCACGCCGATCATCCAGACCGCCACCTTCACTTTCGCCAACACCCAGGAGCTCAAGGACCACTTCGACGGCAAGATCGAGCGCGTCGAGTACGGCCGCTACGGCAACCCCACCCAGAAGATCGCCGAGGCCAAGCTGGCCGCTCTGGAAGGCGCGGGCGACTGCCTGCTCTTCGCGAGCGGCATGGCCGCCATGACCACCGCGCTCTTCGCCATGCTCTCGCGCGGCACCCACGCCGTGGTCACCGACGACAGCTACCGCCGCACGCGGCAGTTCCTCAACCAGACGCTCTCGCGCTACGGCATCGAGGTGTCCACGGTGCCCGCGGGCGATTACGAGGCGCTGGAAGACGCGATCCGGCCGACGACCCGTGTGCTGCTGAGCGAGTCGCCCACCAACCCCTACAACCGCGTGCTGGACCTCGAGCGCTTCGCCGCCATCGGCCGCAAGCACCGGGTGAAGACTGTCATCGACGCCACCTTCGCCACGCCGTACAACGTGCGGCCGCTCGAGTGGGGCGTCGACCTCGTCATGCACTCGGCAACCAAGTACCTCGGCGGCCACAATGATCTGCTCGCCGGTGCGGTGCTGGGCTCGCGCGATCTGGTGGGCGCGGTGCGGTCGCTGCAGGGCATCACCGGCGCCATCGTGGATCCCTTCGCCGCCTATCTCCTCGTGCGCGGGATCAAGACCTTCGCGCTCCGCATGGAGCGGCAGAACACCAACGCGCAGACGGTGGCGGAGTTCCTCGCCGGGCATCCGAAAATCGCCGCCGTCCACTACCCCGGGCTGCCCAGCCACCGCGAGCACGCGGTGGCCAAGCGGCAGATGCGCGGCTTCGGCGGCGTGGTGTCCTTCGAGGTCAAAGGCGATCTCGACACCGCCTCGCGCGTGGTGGACGCCTGCACCATCCCGCATCTCGCGGTGTCGTTGGGCGGGGTGGAGACGCTCATCGAGCAGCCCGCCATCATGAGCTTCTACGAGCTCACCACGGAAGAGCGCCTCGAGATCGGGATCAAGGACAACCTGATCCGCTACTCCGTCGGCATCGAGGACGCCGACGATCTCGTGGCCGATCTCGCGCAGGCCCTCGACCGCGCCTTCGCGGGCGCTTAGCTCCGACCGATCAGCCCTCGGCGTCCGCGTCGTCGCGAAGGAACGCCCGCACGCGCTCCATCACCTCGTCCTTCGGGTAGATCCCGTTCACGAATCGCGCGCGGGCCAGCGGATCACCGGCGAAAAACCGCTCGTAGAGCACCTGCCGGCTGCCGAACGACGTGCCGGCGATGTCCCAGGCCAGCCGGAAGAGCTTCACGCGGTCGCGGGCGGCCGCCGTGTCGGTGGCCAGATACTGCTCGATCTGCGGCCCCAGCGGGCCGCCGAAGTCCCGCTCGGTTGGGGTGATCATGAAGCTGCTCGATCCGAGGAGCTGCAGAACCTCCACCATGCGCGGGTAGGCGGTCATGAACAGGTTGCGGGTCATCTCGATCGGCACTTCCGCCGGACACATCACGCCCCACTCGTCGAGCTGCGCGTCGGCTTCGGCCGCCCGCGTGCACGCCTTCATCAGCTCCGTGTACTGCATCAGCTCGGCGAGCCGCTCCTCCGAATGAGGCAGCTGGGCGTTGCCGAGCGTCTCCGCCATCAGCAAGGCGACCCCGAGCACGAACTCGCACTTCGCGATGTTCTTCGCGGCGCCCTGGTGCGCGGTGTGGGCCATCGAGTGGGTCCGCGCGCCGGTTCCGTTGATGAGACCCACGTCGCCGAGCAGGAACACCCGCTCCCAGGGTACGAGCACGTCGTCGAAGAACACGACGCAGTCCATTTCCTCGAAGCGCGATCCGAGCGGGTGATCGAAGTGCGACCGGCCGAGGTCGAAGCTCTCGCGGCACAGGAACCTCAATCCGGGCGTGCCGCACGGGATGGCGAAGTTCAGCGCAAATGGGCTATGGTCGCACCCCATGTCGCTCATGCGCGGGGAGTACACCGCGATCTCGTCGGCCAGCGGGCCGAGCGTCGCCAGGATGCGCGAACCCCGGACGACGATGCCCGCGTCGGTCTCGCGCATCACCGCCAGCGCGGTACCGTCCTGGAGGTTCAGGCCCGACGCGCTGCGGCTCCGCTGCAGATTGATCAGAGCGTGCGTGAGGGTGAGATCGTGCTCGCGGATGTACTCGTGGTATCGGCGAACGTTGTCGCCAAACTCGGGTCGATTCTGCGCGAAATACGGAGCCGCGCCCGCCCAGGCCGCGTAGGTGACGTTCATGAAGTCCGGCGAGCGGCCCATCATCCCGCACGTGCGCCGCGCCCAGCGCAGCATCATGCCACGCCGGCGCTCCAGGTCTTCCCGGGTGCGCGGAATGATGAACGAAAGCCCGACCCGATCGCCGCTCGACGGCGACACGTAGGTCATCTCGCCGCCCAGCGCCGGGTCGTGCTGCATGTCGTAGAGCGCGGCGACGGCCCGCGCCCCGTTCGCCAGGCCGGGATGCGTCGTCACGTCCTTCACACGCTCTCCGCCCAGCCACACCTGCCGCTCCTGCTCCCGCAGGCCGTGAATGTACGCGTGTCCGGTCCGTGCTGGCATCTCATTGCGAATCTTAGGGCACTGACTCCCATTCGTCGAGGGCATTGACCGAGGCAGGGTGTCGGTCTAGTGTTTAGAACCGTGTCGATGAAATCCGCGCTCGCGAGCTGCGCCGTCCTGCTCGCCGCGGCCGCGGGCTCGGCCGCCGGCCAGGAGATCCGGCCGACGCTCGAGAAGATCAAGGAGACCGGCGTCATCCAGCTGGGGAACCGGGCGTCGTCCCGTCCGTTTTCCTTCCTCGGAAGCGACGGGCGGCCGGCGGGATTCTCGGTCGATCTCTGCGTACACGTGGCCGACGCGATCAAGGAGTCGCTGAAGCTCCCCGGGCTCAGGGTCGCCTGGGTGACGGTGACGCCGGCCGATCGCATCGGGCAGCTCGTCAAGGGCAACATCGACCTCGAGTGTGGGTCGACCACGATCACCTTCGGGCGGATGGAGCAGGTCGCGTTCAGCCACATGATCTCCGTCGACGGCGGGAGTCTGCTGGCCACCGTGGAGTCCGGCATCGGCACGGTGAGGGATCTCGCCGGCAAGCGCGTCGGCGTGATCCCCAATACGACCACGGCGAAGGCTCTCGCCGCGGCCCTGGCCGGCGCGGCCGTTCACGCGACGGTGGTTCCCGTCGCCGAGGTCGGCGAAGGCCTGCGGGGCCTCGAGGAGGGGCGATTAGACGCCTACACCTCGGATCGGATCCTGCTCGCGGGCCTGCTGGCCACTGCCGGGAACCCGGCGAAGCTCCGGCTGAGCGACGAGTTCTTCTCATACGAGCCGTACGCGCTCATGCTGCGCCGCGGCGACAACGCCTTTCAAGCGCAGGTGAACCGCACGCTCTCTACGCTCTACCGCTCCGGGCTTGTCCAGATCTACGAGCGGTGGTTCGGGCCCTTCGCAACGGCGAGCCCCCTGACAAAGGCCCTCTACCTCCTTCATAGCTGGCCGGACTGACCGTGAAGGACATCATGTTGGAGGTGTCGTGATGAGCCGTGATGGCCGGCGAGCGGCGACCCTGGCGCTCGCGCTCCTGTTCGCGGCGCCCTCCCCAGGAGAGGGCGAGTCGCTCAGCGACGCTTATCGCCGCGTCAGCACGTCGGTGGCCGTGATCCGTGCCCGAGGTCAGGAGGTGACCGCCGAGGGCACGGTCGGGTTCAGGGAGATCGGCTCGGGCGTGCTGATCTCTTCGGACGGGAAAGTGGCGACCGCCGCGCATGTGGTCCAGACGATGGAGAACATCACCGTGGAGTTCCTCGGTGAGGAGCCGGTGCCCGCGCGCGTCATCGCCTCCGAACAATGGGCCGACATCTCGATCCTCCAGGTCTCGGCGGTGCCCCGCGACGCCACGGTGGCGAAGCTCGGCAACTCCGACCCCGTCCGCGTCGGCGATCCGGTCTTCATCGTCGGCGCTCCCTACGGGCTCAGCTATTCGTTGAGCGAGGGAATCATCAGTGCGCGGTGGCCCCCCAATACGGTCACCAAGGACTTCCCGCTGGCCGAGTTCTTCCAGACCGACGCGGTGATCAATACCGGCAACTCCGGCGGGCCGATGTTCACCCGGGCGGGCGAGCTGATCGGGATCGTCAGCCACAACATCACGAAGTCGGGCGGGAGCGAAGGGCTCGGCTTCGTCGTCACCGCGAATACCGTGAAAAGCCTGCTGGTGGAGCGCAACCGCGGGTTCTTCGGGGTCGACCTCATGCTGGTGTCGGGGGCGATGGCCCAGGCCCTCAACGTGCCGCAGGAGGGCGGGTTCCTCGTGAAGCAGGTGGTCAAGGATTCGGTGGGCAGCCGAATCGGCCTCAAGGGAGGAACCCGCATCGGCATCGTAGAAGGCCAGCAGATCGTCGTCGGGGGCGATATCCTGCTCTCGGTTCAGGGGATCTCCATGGCCACCCCCGAAGACCGCGCCAGGGTCGTCAAGGCGCTCGAGACGCTCAAGGTGGGCGACGACCTGCGTGTCACTGTTCTCCGCGATGACAAGGTCGTGGAGCTCGCGATGAGGTTTACCGGCTTCTAGGATCGGCCGCCGGCGTCCAGGATGTGCCGGTCGGGCACGACGGCGAAGAGCTCGCCCTCCAGCACCGGCTGACCCGCGCGCCGCACCACCACCTTCACCCAGCGCTTCTTCCCGTCGCTCCGATCCACGGCGGCTTCGGCCTCCACGCGATCGCCCACTACCACGGGGCCCAGGAACTTGAGCGTGGCGCCCGCCAGCACCACGGTGGGCTCGTTGACGGCCAGCATCGCCGCGTAGTCGGCCAGCCCGAAGGTGAAGCCGCCGTGCGCGAGCCCGCGCCCGTCGGCGGCCATTTCGGCGCTCACGTCCAGGACGACGCGAGCCCGGCCTTCGGAGAGCTCCGTGGGCTTGCCGCAGAGATGTGCCGCGATCCGTTCGTGGGTGCGTTGTTCCATGACGTTCCTCCCTCGCCGAGTGTACGCGAAGCGGGGTGGCCCTGCGCATTGACCCCCACCGCGCGCGCCCGTAGAATCGCCTTCGTCCGAGCGGTGCCCCCGTCCAACCCCCGAAAGGACCGGTCATGGCCACGATCACGGGATCCGAGGTGCTGGCGCAGTCCCTCAAATCGCAGGGGCTGGACACGATGTTCTATCTGATGGGCGGGCCGATGCTCGAGACGGAGGCCGCATGCATCAAGCTCGGCATTCGCGCCATCGATACACGGCACGAGCAGGCCGCCGCCCTCGCCGCCCACGCGTGGACGCGCATGATGCGGCGGCCCGGTGTGGCCATGGGCTGCTCGGGGCCGGGCGCCATCAACCTCGCTACCGGCGTGGCCAATGCCTTCACCGACTGCGCTCCCCTGGTCGCCATCGGCGGGTCGAGCCCGCGCGTGTACCTGGGTATGGAAGCGTTCCAGGAAGTGGATCAGCTCGCGATCATGAAGCCCATCACCAAGTGGGCCGAGCGCATCTACGACGCCAAGCGCATCCCCGACGTGGTCGCGACCGCGTTCCGGCAGGCAACCTCCGGCCGGCCCGGGCCCGTCTACATCGATATGCCCGGCGACATCCTGGGTGAGAAGGTGGAGGAGGAGCAGATCCAGTATCCGGGCCCGTGGCGGCCGGCGCCGCGCTCGCTCGGCGATCCCGGCGCGGTCAAGGAGGCCATCGCCCTCCTCGCCAAGGCGGAGCGGCCGGTGATCATCGCGGGCAGCGGCGTGTGGTGGTCGGACGGCGCCGCCGCCCTTCAGGCCTTCGTGGACGCCACCGGCATCCCCTTCTACACGACGCCGATCTCGCGCGGGCTCGTTCCCGAGGATCACGCCCTCGCCTTCCTGAACGCGCGCAGCAAGGCCTTCACCGAGGCCGACGTGGTGCTGGCCGTCGGCACGCGCTTCAACTGGGTCATCCAGTTCGGCCGGCCGCCCCGCTTCGCTCCCGACCTCAAGGTCATCCACGTGGACGTGAATCCCGCCCAGCTCGGCCACAACCGCGCCGTCGACGTGCCCATCGCCGGCGATGCCAAGGCCGTGCTCGAGCAGCTCCGTGCCGAGGCGGAGGGCAAGGTCACGCCCAAGCGCTACAGCGCCTGGACGGGCAAGCTCCGCACGCTGGACGCCGAGAAGGGCGCCGAGCAGGACAAGGCGATGTCGGCGGAGCAGACCCCCATTCACCCGCTGCGCCTCTGCAAGGAGGTGCGCGACTTCATGCGGCGCGACGGCATTCTGGTCGTGGACGGCCAGGAGATCCTGAACTTCGGCCGCCAGGCCATCCCGACGTACGTGGCCGGACATCGGCTGAACTCGGGCGCCTTCGGCACGATGGGCGTCGGGTTGCCCTTCGGCGTGGGCGCGAAAGTCGCCAAGCCCGACGCGCAGGTGCTGGTCCTCCACGGCGACGGCTCCTACGGCATCAATGCCATGGAGATCGACACCGCGGTGCGCCACAAGATTCCCGTCGTGGTGGTGATCAGCAACAACGGCGGCTGGACGGCGGACGCGCCGTGGACGCGGCCCCTTCCCAAGCCCGGCCGGAATCTCGGACACACGCGCTACGACCGCGTGGCGCAGGAGCTGGGGGCCCACGGCGAGTTCGTGGAGAAGCCCCACGACGTGCGCCCCGCGCTGGAGCGCGCCTTCGCCTCCGGCAAGCCGGCGGTGGTCAACGTCATCACCGATTCCAAGGCGCGGGCGCAGACGGTGCGCTTCTCCGCCTACACCACGTAGGCGCGGAGGCTCCCTCATGTCCAGAGCCCTCGACGGGATTCGCGTGCTGGACCTCACGCAGTACGAGGCGGGCCCCTCGTGCACCCAGATGCTCGCCTGGCTGGGCGCGGAGGTGATCAAGGTCGAGCCGCCCGACGGCGAGCCCGGCCGAACGGCGCTTTCAGATAAACGTGGGGAAGACGCGTGGTTCTTCCTCCTGCTGAACTCCTGCAAGAAGGCGGTGACGCTGAATCTCAAGAGCCCGCGCGGCCGCGCGATGTTCGAGGAGCTGGCCAAGTCGGCGGACGTGGTGGTGGAGAACCTCGGCCCCGGCTCCATGGACCGCCTCGGCCTCGGCTACGAAGCGCTCAAGCAGCTGAACCCGCGCATCATCAGCGTGTCGGTGAAGGGCTTCGGCGCGGGCGGGCCGTACGAGAGCTACAAGAGCTTCGAGTGGATCGCCCAGGCCATGGCCGGCGCCATGAGCATGACGGGCTCGCCCGACGGCCCGCCCACCAAGGCCATCGGCGGCCTCGCCGACACCGGCGCCGGGCTCCACGCCGCCATCGGCATCCTCGCCGCCATCATCCAGCGGCAGTCCACCGGCGTGGGCCAGCAGATCGAGGTGGCGCAGCAGGACTCGGTGGTGAACCTCCTCCGCATTCACCTCCGCGAGACCTACGCCTCCGGCAAGGCGGCGCCGCGCCAGGGCAATCGCTCCGCCACCGCGGCGCCGTCCAACCTCTACCGCTGCCGCGGCGAGGGGCCGGACGACTACGTGTTCATCCACGTGGCCACCGTGGAGATGTGGAAGACGCTCTGCCGCATCGTGGGCCGGCCCGAGCTGGGCGACGACCCCCGTTACGCCGACCGGCGCGACCGCGTCGCGTTCATCGACGAGCTCGATGCCATGATCGAGGCGTGGACGCGTCAGCGCCCCAAGCACGAGGTGCTGGAGATCCTGGCCGGCCAGGGCATCCCCTGCGGGGCCGTGCTCGACTCGCGCGAGGTGCTCGCCGACAAGCATCTCCGGGCGCGCGGCTTCATCACCGACCTCGAGCATCCGCGGCGCGGCGCCTATCCCATGCCCGGGAACCCCGTGCGCATGTCGGCCTCGCCTACCGAGGTGACGCGCGCGCCCCTGCTGGGCGAGCACAACGCGGAAGTCTACGGCAAGCACCTGGGGCTGGGCGGCGAGGAGCTGGACACCCTGCGCCGCGACGGCGTGATCTAGGCCGGACATGCTCATCGAGCGCATCGACGTCCACCGCGTCCGCATTCCCACCGCCATCAATTTCCGCACGTCGTACGGAGACCATCTCGCCACCGACACCCTGCTGGTCCGCATGGAGGGCGGGGGCCATCACGCCTGGGGCGAGTCCTGCCCGCCCTGGTTCCCCGGCTACTCGTCGGAGTGGACCGGCGCCGCCTTCCTCACCGTGCGCGAGCATATGGCCCCGCGCGTGATCGGGCATCAGGTGGACTCCGCGGAGGCCCTGCTCGAGCGGATCGCGTTCGTGAAGGGCAACGAGTTCGCCCGCTCCGCGCTGGAGATTCCCTGGTGGGTGCTGGAAGCGAAGCGCCGCGGCGTGCCCCTGCATCAGGCGCTGGGCGGCAAGGGCGCCCGCGTGAAAGTGGGCGCGGATTTCGGCGTCCAGGATTCGCTCGACCTCCTCATGGAGAAGATCCAGGGGGCCGTCGACGCGGGCTTCCCCCGCATCAAGCTCAAGTTCCGCCCCGGCTGGGACGTCAAGATGGTGGACGCGGTGCGCGGCACCTTCCCCGACGTCACCTTCCACATCGACTGCAACGCCGCCTACACGCTCGCCGACGCCGATCAGTTCCGCGCGCTCGACCGCTACCGGCTCGCCATGATCGAGCAGCCCCTCGCCGACGACGGCCTGAGCCTGGTGCACCACGCCGAGCTCCAGAAGCGCATCGAGACGCCCATCTGCCTCGACGAGAGCGCGCAGAGCCTGGCCCACGTGCGGGCAGCCATTCGCCTGAACGCGTGCCGGGTGATCAACATCAAGATGGGACGGGTGGGCGGGCTCGCCGCCTCGCGCGCCATCCAGGCCCTCTGCGCCGAGCACGGCATTCCGTGCTGGGTGGGCGGCATGCTCGAGAGCGCCATCGGCGGGCAGATCTGCGCGGAGCTGGCCACGCTGTGGAACTTCACCTACCCGGGGGACATCTTCCCCTCGTCCTATTTCTACACGAACGACGTCGGCAAGCCGGAGATCGCGCTGTGCGGCCCCGGCGAGGTCGCCACCTCCACGGTGCCCGGTATCGCGCAGGAGCCCGATCCCGATCTCCTCGCGCAGTGGACGGTGGACCACGCCGCCTTCCGCGCCTAGCTGACCTCCGCGCGTGTCAGTGTCGACCGCCCGGCTGTCCACTTTCTCCGCGCTCCGCGACCGCAACTATCTCCTCTACTGGCTGGGCCTGGTGTGCCACGTGCTCGGCCACCGCGCGGAGTACGTCACCTTCGCCTGGATCACCTGGGAGCTCACGCACGATCCGCTGGCGCTGGCCTATCTGGGCCTCGCCCAGGGCGTGCCGCTGGTCGTCTTCCAGCTCTTCGGCGGAGTCCTCGCGGATCGCATCAACCGGCTGCGGCTGCTCCTCTTCAGCCAGGTGGGACTCTCGCTCACCCTCGGCGCCACGCTGGCCCTCGCCGTCTCCGGCCGCATGCGCCTCGGCCATCTCCTCGTCCTGGCCGTGCTGACCAATACCTTCCGCGCCTTCGACGAGCCGAGCCGCATGTCCCTGGTGCCCCAGCTCGTGGGCCGCGAGCGGCTGCCCAACGCCATCGCGCTCGGGTCCATCCCCTGGCAGGCGGGGCGGATGGTCGGCCCGTCCCTGGCCGGCGTGCTCATCGCCGCGTTCGGCGGCTCGGTCGGCTTCGCGATGGCCCTGGCCGGATCGTGCGCGGCGCTCGCGCTCTATGGACGGATGCGCGTCACCCTGGCCCCGCTGCGGAGCGACGGCCAGCGGGTGCTGCGCCAGTTCACCGACGGGCTCCGCTTCGTGGCGGGGAACTTCGTCTTCGCGAGCTTGATCGCGCTGGCCCTCTTCAACAGCCTGTTCGCAATGTCCTATCTCACGCTGCTCCCCATCTTCGCGGACGACTACTTCCGCATGGGTCCGACGGGCTACGGTCTCTTGCAGGCGGCGCACGGCGCGGGGGCGCTGTCCGCCACCTTCACGGTGGCGACGTTCGCCCACCTGATCCGGCGGCGCGGGGTGGCGGTGCTCGCCGGCGCCATCGCGCTCGGCCTCGTCCTCATGGCCTTCGCCTACGCGCCGGTCATCGGGCTGGCGGTCGCGCTGCTGGTGGGCGTGGGCTTCTGCAACACGTTCTACCTCACCCAGGTGAGCACGTATCTCCAGCAGCAGGTGCCGGATCAGCTCCGCGGCCGCGTGATGAGCCTCTACTCGCTCTGCTGGAACTTGATGCCGCTGGGCGGGCTGCTCGCGGGCGTGCTCGCCGCCGCGGTGGACGCGCGCTTCGCGGTGCTTCTCGGCGGCGGCGTGGTGGCCGCCAACGCGCTCCTGCTGCTGGGCTCAGCGCGGCTGCGGGCGATCCGCTAGCCGCCGGGCGACGCTCGCCTAGACGGTGACGGCGTCCAGTTGGGCGCGGGCCCAGGCGATGTCCGCCTCGCTCGCCGGGCTCACCACGGGATCCGGCAATTCGGGCGCGGTCGGGCCCTCGCCGGCCACCGTCGTGCGGTGCATCACGCGGCGGTAGCGGCTCTCGTCCCACGGCCGGCCGCGATGCAGCATGCAGCGGTTGTCCCACATGACGAGATCGCCCACCTGCCAGCGATGCGTGTAGACCACCTCGGGCCGTGTGGCGCGCTCGAGCAGCTCGCGGATGAGGAGGCGCGCCCGCCCGGTGGGCATGCCGAGGATCTCGCAGGCGTGCGACGCCACGTAGAAGGCCTTGCGCCCGTTGACCGGATTGGCGCGCACCAGCGCCTGCGGCACCGGCGGCACCCGGGCGGCATGCTCGGGGGCCATGAGGTCGTCGGCGATGAGGCCCCGCGAGTAGACGAAGCTATGAATCGCCACCTTGCCCTCGAGCTGCGCCTGGAGCTCGGGCGAGAGGCGCTCCCAGGCCACGCGCATGCTCGCATACTGCGTCTCGCCGCCCTCCGGCGGGACTTCGCGGCCGGAGAGGAGGGAAGCCATCGCCGGCACCCGCTTGAACGAGCTGTCGGTATGCCACATCTGATTGCCCGCGTTGAAGAGGTTGCGCTTGTCGCCCTTCGGGATCAGCCGGTCCTCGGCGTCCACGTTGGCGAGGTTGGCGATCTGGGGCAGCGTGCGCTCCTGGGTGTTGATGCTGCGAATGGTCGTCTCCAGCGGGCCGAAGCGCTGGCTGAACGCGATCTGCTCCTCGTCGGTGAGCGATTGGCCACGGAAGAGGAGCACGGAGTGCTCGTTGAAGGCAGCGGCGATCTCGCGGAAGGTGGCCTCGTCCAGTCGCTTGACGTCCACGCCGACGATCTCGGCGCCGAAGAGCGGGTGCAGCCGGCGAATCGTGAGGGCCATGGGCCGTCCTCCCGGATGGGGTGAGCGTGAGCTGACCCGATTCTAGCATCAGGGGCGCGGCACGATGTATCCGGCCGCGGACGTTGACGGCGGCGTCGCGGCGGCGCTACCGTGAAGCACATGGGTCAGATCCCGCTCACCCTCCGCCGCTGGCAGCGAGCGGAATACGACCGGCTGGTGGATCTCGGCATCTTCCACGGCGAGCCCATCGAGCTGATCGGCGGCCAGCTCGTCGTCGCCGAACCCAAGGGCGCCTACCACGTCTCCACGGTCACCAAGATCGAATATGCGCTACGCGCGGTGCTGCCGCCGGGATGGCTGGTGCGCTCCCAGGCCCCCATGTGGCTGGATGACGAGTCCGAGCCCGAGCCCGATCTGGCGGTGGTGCCCGGTGGCCTTGACGACTATCTGGACTCGCATCCGTCGCGGGTGGCGCTCCTCATCGAAGTGGCGGACTCTAGCCTGGCCTTCGACCGCGAGCGGAAGGGCAGCCTCTACGCCCGGGCCGGTGTCGCGGACTACTGGATCGTGAACCTGATCGACCACGTGCTCGAGGTGCACCGGGAGCCGGTCTCCGACGCGGCGGCTGTCCATGGCTGGCGGTACGCATCCATCGTCCGCCTTGGCCCGTCGGTGTCCGTCACGGCGCTCGCGTTCGCGCATCATCCCATCCTCGTCTCGGATCTCCTGCCATCGCGCCGCCGCGGCACGTGATCGTCTGCGGCGCCGGCGTGGTCGGCGCCTCGGCCGCCTACTTCCTCGCGAAGTGCGGCGTCGGCGTCACGCTCGTCGAGCGCTCCGCGGTGGCCTGCGCGGCCTCGGGCAAGTCCGGCGGCTTCCTCGCCCTGGACTGGTGCGACGGCTCGCCGCTGGGGCCCCTCGCCCGCGCGAGCTTCGCCCTTCATGCCGAGCTCGCGAAGGAGCTCGGCGGCGGCCACGGCTATCGCCGCATGGACACCTTCATGCTGGCCGCGCGGGAGCGCGGCGCGGTCGGCGGCGGCCACCGCGTGGCCGCGCCCGCGTGGCTCGACGGTGCCGGCGTCGTCACCGCCGCGCTCGGCTCGCCGGAGACCACCGCGCAGGTGCACCCCGCGCGCTTCACCGGCGCCCTCGTGGCCGGGGCCGAGGCCCGCGGCGCCCGGCTGCGCATCGGCGTGGTCGAGCGGGTCCTGCACCGCGACGGCGTGGCCCAGGGCGTCACCGTGAACGGCGAGACGCTCGCGGCCGACGCGGTGGTGCTGGCGATGGGCCCGTGGACGGGCCGGGTGGCGGGGCGGCTCCTCCCCAACGTGCACGGCCTCAAGGGATACAGCATCACGCTCGACGCGGGCGACATGCCGCCGCATGCGCTCTTCGTGGACTACCGCACCGCCGACGGCCGCGCGCTGGAGCCCGAGATCTTCCCGCGGCCGGACGGCGAGGTGTACGTGTGCGGCATGGCCGATCCGGCGCCCTTGCCCGACGCGCCCGAGGGCGTCGCGGTGAGCGACGCCGCCTGCGACGTGCTCGCGCGCGCCGCGGGCCGCGTGTCCACCGCCCTCGCTGCCGCGCGCGTCACGCGGCGTCAGGCCTGCTACCGGCCCGTCACCGACGACGGCCTGCCCTTGATCGGCCGCGTGCCCGGTCTTCGCGGCGCCTACGTGGCGACGGGCCACGGCCCCTGGGGCATGCTCAACGCGCCCGCCACCGGCTTCGTCCTTGCCGAGCTGATCGCCGACGGCGCCGCGTCGCTCGACCTCTCCGCCTTCGATCCCGCCCGCCTCCCGCTCGCGCGCGTCTAGCTCAGTCCCTCGGCCGCAGGCCGGCGTCGGCCAGCCGCGGGAATACGGTGTCGCGGAACGCGGCGACCTCCGCCTCCGGCGGCGCGAAGGTGAGCAGCGGCATCAGGTAGAGGTTCCGCACGCCGAGCTTGGTCATCTCGACGATGCGGGCGGCGCAGTCCTCCGGCGTGCCGATCAGGCCCATCGCCTCGCAGAGGCGGGCCACGATCTCGTCGGGCACGAAAGCGGTGGCCTTGATGGCGGCCTCCCAGTCGTGCGCATGCGAGAGATCGGGATACACCTGCTTGGCGACCTCGGGGATCTCCAGCGGGGGCAGGCGAAGCCCCGCCGGCCCGAGCCAGTAGCCGCCCCACCGCATCACGCCCCAGTGCACCGCGGTCGGGCGCGCCATCCGCAGCGCCTCCGCCGTCGTGCTCATCGTCGACGTGCGCACCGCCCAGATGATCTCCAGGTCGTCGAGGCGCCGGCCCGCGCGCTTGGCGCCCCGCTCGAGATGGCCGAGCGCGGTCTCCACGATACCGCGGTTGAAGCCCACGAGCAGCAGCGCGCCGTCCGCCACCTCGCCCGCCACCTCGATGGCCTTGGGGCCGGACGCCGCCATGAGCACCGGGATGCGCCGGCCGGAGGCATAGCCGAGCTTCCCGGAGGTGGCGCCGAACGTGACCGCTTCGCCGCCAAGCAATCCCCTCACGGCGGTGATGCACTCGCGCATCTCCGCCAGCGCGCCGGGCGCCCGCCCGATGGTGCTCGCGGAGGTATAGCCGGTGCCGATCACGAAGCGCACCCGTCCCGGCGCCAGCTCCTCCACCGTCTGGATGGCGCTCGCGAGCACGGAGGCGTGGCGCGTGAACGGGTTGGTGACGGCGGGGAAGAGCGCCATGCGGCGCGTGTGCGCGGCGGCTTGCCCCAGCACGACGAAGGCGTCGCGGCTCAGGAGCTGGCTGTCGAGGATGCCGGCGCCGTCGAAGCCGGCCGCCTCGATGTCCTGGATCAAGCGCATGAGGCGCGGCATCGGCTGGGTGCCGGGCACCCGCAGGTAGACACGGACGGGCTCGGTCATGCCTCAGGCTCCTCCTCGGTCACGCAGGGTCTTGCGATCGATCTTCCCCGCCGGCGTCTTCGGCAGCTCCGTCACGATCTCGATGGCGCGCGGGTACTCGTGCTGGCTGAGCCGGCTCTTCACGAAGTCCTGAAGCTCCGCGGCGAAGGCCGCGCTTTTGCCGGGAGCCACGATGCAGGCCTTCGGGATCTGGCCGCGCAGCTCGTCGGGCACGCCGATCACCGCCGCCTCGCGCACGTCGGGATGGGCGAGCAGGGCCTGCTCGATCTCCAGCGCGCTCATGGTCCAGCCCGCGGAGATGATCACGTCGTCGGAGCGCCCGGCGTGGAAGAAGTAGCCGTCCGCGTCCATGTGGCCGCGGTCCTTGACGCGAAACCACTCCCCGCGCCGCCGCACGGCGATCTCGCCCAGCTCGCCGGGCGGCAGCGGCCCGGCGTCGCCCACCACCGCGACCTCCCAGCCCGGCGCGGCCTTGCCGAGCGCGCCGCGCCGCACCTCGTAGCCGGCGAAGCCGGGATAGTCCACGATGATCACGCCGACCTCGGTGCTCCCGTACATGCTGCACGGGGGCACGCCGAACGCGCCCGCCACGAAGTCCCAGGTCTTGGCGTCCATGGGCTCGCCCGTGAACGAGAGCTTGCGGGGCGCGAAGCGGCGGCCTTCCGCCGCGCCCGACTCGCGCAGCATCCGGTAGACGGTGGGCGCGGCGGCGAGGTTGCTGATGCCGAAGGCGTGGAGCGCCTCCACGATGCGATGGCCGTCGAACTTGCCGGAGTAGGAGCCGACCGCGATGCCGAGCGCGAGCGGCGCGATGGTGCCGTGCCAGAGCCCGTGGCCCCACGCGGGGGAGGACGGGCAGAAGTAGCGGTCGCCGGCGGCGAGGCCGATCCCGTAGAGCGCGGCCACCATCAGCGTGACCACCGCGCGATGGGTGTGCCGCACCGCCTCCGGCAGGGCGCGCGTGGTACCGGAGGTGTACTGAAAGAGCGCCAAATCGTCGGGCGCCGTCTCGGGCGTGTAGCGCGTGGGCGCGGCGCGCAGCCGATCCGCCACCTCGTCGATGGCGAGCACGGTGACGGCCGGGAAGCGGGCGCGCCAGCGTCCCGCGTCGCGCTCGACCAGCAGCAACGTCGGGTGGCAGTCGTCGATCCGGAGCGCGAGGCCTTCCGGGCCGAACAGCGTGAAGAGGGGCACCGCCACCGCGCCCCGCTTCATGGTGCCGAAGAGCGCCCCGTAGAACGCGAGCGACGGCTCGAGCATGATGGCCACGCGGTCGCCGCGCGCGACGCCCGCCTCCTCCAGCACGTGGGCGAAGCGCGAGGACCACTCGGCGAGCGCGCCGAAGTCGTGCTCCTCGCGCCGCCCGTCCGCGAACTGGATGCGGAGCGCCGTCCCCTTCCCCACGTGCCGGTCCACACACTCGTGGGCAAGGTTCAGGCGTGTGCGGTCCCCGTCGAACAGGTCCCACAGGGCGTCCCACCGAAAGCCCTCGCGGACGTCCGGGTAACGCCGCACGTCGAGGACGGACGTCATCACCGCGCGCTCATCGGGTCGGGAGCACGACCTCGGCGACACCGGAGGCGATCACCTCTCCACGTTGATTCGTCCCGTCGAGGGCGAGGGTCACGAGACCTCCTGCTGACTTCGCGGTGACCCGGCCGCGGCACCACGTGGTGTCGCCGATCAGGTTGTGGCGCAGCACCATCACGTTGAGCCGGCGGAGGAAGCCGGCATTGCCCATCCAGCTGGTCGCGGCGTGGCCGAGCCACGCCACCCGCTCCGGGCCGTAGTCGTACGGGCCCGGCACCCCTACCGCCTTCGCGAGCGCCTCGTCCCAGTGCACGCGCTCGGGCGGCTCCGGCACGCCGAAGTCGTTGGGGATGCCCAGCGCCGGGTGCCGTTCGAAGAGGTCGAAGGCCAGCCCGTGGGCCCGCACGTAGAGGCTGCCCCAGCCCTGCACGAACGCCACCACGGAGGTGACGGTGAGCGGGCCCTTCACCACCTCCGGCAGCGTCTCGCCGACGGTCACCTCGTCCCAGTAGCGCGGGGTGGCCCCGCGCGGCGCCTCGGCGGCGTAGGCCCGTTTGATCGCCGCGATCTCTTCCTCCGAGTAGCGGTGCGGGCCTTCCGACTTGTACTTGCCGCGCTCCCGCGCGGTCTCGCGCTCGGTGCGGAAGCACCACGAGTCCGCCTCGCACACGCGCTCGCCGCGCTGATTGGTGAAGGCGGTGCGATAGATCTGCTGGATGGCGCGCTTGGCGAACTTCGACGGCTTCTCGTTGAGCGCGTAGAGCACGCTCTCGCCCACGATCTTGTCGTCCACCCGGATCGGCCGCTCCCAGCGGAAGTCGGTGCCCGCGTACATCGCGTGGATGCCGGGCAGCCCGCCCACGTAGCCGGAGACGATGCGGTCCATGGCAAAGAGGATGGTGGGCGGCGCCACGCCCTCGGTCAGCCAGTAGGGATTGCGGTCGCCGATGCCGTGCGCCCAGTGCCGGATGGCATCGCGCGTCGCCACCTCTATATAGGGCTCGGGCCGCGGCACCGGCTTGCCGAGCCGGGCCTGGAGGGCGGCGAGGGCCTCGGGCGTGATGGTGGGAAAGCGGGTGGTGGCCAGGGTCTTCATGGGATCTCCTTCGTGGGTTTCGAAATGATACTGAAGTCGGGCAAGGGGCGGAGGAAAATCGCCCCATGCGGCTCTTCGACCGGAAGTTCGGCGCCGAGTTCCTCGCCGGCGTGCCCGCGGCGCCCGGCGTGTACTACCTCCGCGATGCGGCCGGCGCCGTCATCTATGTGGGCAAGGCGGGCTGCCTGCGTCGGCGGCTGGCCCAGTACCGCACGGCGGGGCGGAAGAAGCGGGAGCGCAAACGCCGCGCGCTCGTGAAGGCGGCGGCGGCGATCACCTGGGAAGTGTGCGGGTCGGACCTCGCCGCGTCGCTCCAGGAGATCCGGCTCATCCAGACCCTGCGGCCCCGGCGCAATGTCGCGAGCGCGTATTCCTTCCTCTACCCCTTCATCGGGATGCAGGTCGACGGCCGCGAGACCTTCTTCTGCCTGACGACGCGGCCGGAAGGTTTCGCCGCGTTCGAGCTGCACGGCGCCTATCGCTCGCGGGAGGTGACCGGCGAGGCCTTCCACGCGCTGAGCCGCGTGCTGCGCTTCGTGGGCCACCCGGTTCCGCGCCCGCGCTGCCGGCAGATCACGGGCGCCGCGCGCGGAACGGTGGTGGGCTTCCGGCGGCTGCCCGCGGAGGCCATCCCCGGATGGGCGGCGCTTCTGCGGGGGGAATCGCGCGAGGCACTGGAGGCGCTGGCCCTCGAGCTGCTCGAGCATCCCGGAGCGGTGGCGCGCCGCGGGGAGATACAGGAAGATCTCGCCGCCCTCGCCCTCTTCTTCGAGACCGAGGCCCGCGCGCTCGCGCGGGCGCGCGCGGCCGTCGCCTACGCGCGCTATCCCGTGCCGCAGCGCGAGCGCGACCTCCTCTTCGTCGAGTCGCGCGAGACGCTACGCGTCGCGACTTGACGGGCCGCCGCGAGGCGGAGTACAGGAGGACCCAGGAGGACCCGCCATGCGACGCATCCTCGCGGTCTCGCTGGTCGTGATCCTGATGACGGCGGTGCTCGTGCCCCAGGCGTCCGCGGGTGGGCGCGGCCCCTATGTGGTCGCGCCGCTGTTCGGCCTGGCCGCGCTCGCGCTCGCCGCGCCGTTCATCATCGCCGGGCAGGTCATCGCGGCCACCACTGTCCCCTACCGGGCTCCGGTTGTCGTCGCGTCACCGCCGGCCTATTCGGCGCCGGCCTACTCGGCCCCGGCCTATGTCGAATCCGCCCCCGCGTATGGGGCGCCTGCGCCGACCTACACGACGTACGCCCGGCCCGCGCCCGCCCCCCGCGGGCCCGCGGTGTCGCGCGTGGTGGAGTATCCGCACGGCCGCTATCTCCTGCGCGGCGACGGCGTCACCACCGCCTATCAATGGGTGTGGCTCCCGAACCCGCCCCCGCCGCCGCCCCGCTGATCCTCCCCTCATCCCGACCCTCTCCCCTCACCCAACCCTCTCCCCAATGGGGAGAGGGTTGGGGTGAGGGGGGCAGGGTGAGGGGAACGCTCAATGGCTGAGCCGCGTCCCTTCCAGATCTTCCGGGGCGGCCGTGTCCTGAGCCTGCCCGAGCATCGCGGCGAGCCCGCCGACGTCCTCCTCGAGGGCGAGGTGATCCGCGAGGTGGGGCGGCCGGGCTTGGCCGCGCCGGCCGAGGCCCAGACGATCGACGCGCGCGACCGGTTGCTCATGCCGGGGCTCATCAACGCGCATACCCACGCCCACGGCACGCTCGGCAAGGGGCTGGCTGGCGATCGCTGGTCGCTGGAGCTGCTGCTCAACGCCAACCCCAGCGTCGCCGCCGAGCGCACGGTGGAGGACAAGCGTCTCTGCGCCACCCTCTCCGCGGTGGAGATGATCCGCAAGGGCGCCACCGCCTGCTTCGATCTCTTCGTGGAGTTTCCCGTCCCCACCGCCGACGGGGTGCTGGCGGTAGCCGAGGGCTATCAGGAGGCCGGCCTGCGCGCGGTGGTGGCGCCGATGATCAGCGACCGCACGCTCTACGCCGCCATCCCCGGCCTGCTCGACGTCTTCCCCGAGGCGGAGCGCGAGCGTCTCCGCCGCATCCAGGCCGCGCCCACCGAGACGACGCTCGCCACGTGCGCGGAGGTGCTGCGCCGTTGGCCCCACGACCGCGCGCGCCTGCGCCCGGCCCTCGGCCCCACGATCCCGCTCCACTGCACCGACGCGCTCCTGACCGGCTGCCGCGACCTCGCGCGCGAGTGGGCCGCGCCGCTGCAGACCCACCTGGCCGAATCGCGCGTGCAGGCGCTGGCCGGGCCCGCGCGCTACGGCCGGAGCCTCGCCGCCCACCTGGACACGCTCGGCCTTCTCGGCCCCGGCTTCAGCGCGGCGCACGCGGTGTGGATCGGCGACGACGACATGCGGCGCCTCGCGGATCGCGGCGCCGCCGTCTCCCACAACCCGATGAGCAACCTCCGTCTCGGCGCCGGCGTGGCCCGCGCCCATGCCATGCGCGCCGCCGGCGTCACCGTCGCCATCGGCACCGACGGGACCAACACGTCCGACTCGCAGAGCGTGTTCGAGGCCATGCGCCTCGCCGCGTACCTCTCGCGCGGCCGGAGCCTCGACCCGGGCGAGTGGCTCTCGGTGGACGACGTGTTCGAGATGGCCACCGCCGGCGGCGCCGCGCTGCTCGGCCTGCCGGGGCTCGGACGCCTCGCCGCCGGCCACGCCGCGGACCTGCTGGTGCTCGATCTCCGACACGTGAACTACGTCCCGCTCCGCGACCCGCTACTGCAGGTTGTGGGCGGCGAGAGCGGTCTGGCCCTGGAGAGCGTCATGATCGCCGGCCGGTGGGTGATGCGCGACGGCCGCGTGCTCACCGTGGACGAGGCCCGGCTGCGGGCGCGCGTGGCCGAGGCGGCGGCGCGCCTCACTCCCGGCATCCTCAGCCGGCGCGAGGCCTCGCGCGCGCTCGAGCCGTACCTGAACGCGTTCTGCCTGGCCCAGTCCCGCCTGCCGCTCTAGCGCCGCCCCGCGGCGGCGCTTATGATACGGGGCAACGCACGAACCCCTTCACCCCGTGGAGACCGACCCCATGGCCGACAACGCCGCCCTCCCCCTCGCGCGCTACACCATCCTCGACCTGACCCGGGCCCGCGCCGGCCCCACGTGCGTCCGCCAGCTCGTGGACTGGGGCGCGCGCGCCATCAAGATCGAGATGCCGGGCGGGCGCGACGGAGACGGGATGGGCGGCAACCGCCACGGGTTCGACTTCCAGAACCTCCACCGCGGCAAGGAAGCCCTGACGCTGAACCTCCGCGACGCGGAAGGCGTGGCCATCTTCAAGCGCCTCGCCAAGGACGCCGACATCATCGTGGAGAACTACCGTCCCGACGTGAAGCGGCGGCTGGGCATCGATTACGAGGACATTCGCGCGATCAACCCGCGCATCATCTACGGCAGCATCTCGGGCTTCGGCCAGAGCGGCCCGTATCGCGACCGGCCGGGCGTGGACCAGATCGCCCAGGGCATGGGCGGGCTCATGTCCATCACCGGCTTGCCCGGCCAGGGCCCGGTGCGCGTGGGCATCCCCATCGCCGATCTCTGCTCGGGGATCTTCCTCGCCCAGGGCATTCTCGTGGCCTTGATCGAGCGCGAGACCACCGGACAGGGGAAGTGGGTGCACACCTCGCTGCTGGAGGCCCAGCTCTCCATGCTGGATTTCCAGGCTTCGCGCTGGCTCATGGCGAAGGAGGTCGCGCCCCAGGCCGGCAACAACCATCCCACCGGCATCCCCACCGGCGTGTTCGAGACCAGGGACGGCCACATCAACATCGCCGCCGCCGGCGACGATCTCTACGACCGGCTCTGCAAGGCCATCGAGCGCCCGGACCTGCGCACCGACGAACGGTTTGCCACCGCCCGCGCGCGGTCGAAGAACCGCGATCAGATGATGGCGGTGCTCATGCCGGTGACGCGCCAGAAATCGAGCGCGGAGTGGATCAAGATCCTGAACGACGCCGGCGTCCCGTGCGGGCCGATCTATCGGATCGACGAGGCGTTCGCCGATCCCCAGGTGCAGCACCTCCAGATGGCGCAGCCGGTGCGCTCGCCCGCGCTCGGTGACCTCACCATCGTCGGCCATCCCGTCTCGCACGGGTCGAGGCGCCTCCCCATCCGGAAGGCCGCGCCCGAGCTGGGCCAGGATAACGACGCCATCCTCGGCCGGCTCGGCTTCAGCAAGGAGCAGATCACGGATCTTGCCAAGCGCGGCGTCATCTGAGGGCGGCGAGGCGCCGGTGGCGGTCCCGCTCGTCGACGCCGATGGCCGCGACCCGTTGTCGATCTGTCTCCGCCATCGAGAATGGCTGGTGAGCCGCTACGCGTTTCCCGAGACGATCGTGCTGCGCTTCTTCTCGGACGCGGTGCCGGTCCGTCAAAAGGACCGGGCGGAAGACGACCACTCGATCAAGCACGTGCGCGAGTGTCCGCGATGTCGGACGTGGGTCCCCACCATCGTCTCCGAGCAGCAGTACACGCGGCAGGCGCGCCTCGCCCGGTATTGCTGCGCCGGCATGTTCTGCGCGGTCGAAGAGCACGAGTCACACCATACGCCGCGCTTCAGCTTCGGGATGTTTCGCGGCGAGGACCCGTGCTGGCAGATCGACGGGAAGAATGCGTTCGCGGTCTATTGCCCCTGGTGCGGAGCGAAGCTGCCTGACCGTCCCTTCATCGACGAGAGCTGACGGGAGACGTCATGGACTTCGGCCTGTTCTTCCTCATGCAACGCGACGAGGCCTGGAGCGAAGCGGCGGTGTACGACTCCGATCTCCGCCAGATGCAGGCGGCGGAGGCGCTCGGTTATCACTCGGTCTGGGTCGCCGAGCAC